>Ga0315904_10000373_pt1 | contig 70262 bp, 40 predicted proteins | sample LakEriMetagenome_6_FD_203529 | JGI IMG/M metagenome (GOLD analysis project Ga0315904, IMG submission 203529) | Freshwater fungal communities from buoy surface, Lake Erie, Ohio, United States - Buoy 12 MA120 | ecosystem: Environmental > Aquatic > Freshwater > Lake | place: USA: Lake Erie, Ohio...
CCGCTCAGCGCTTCGGTTGGATTGAGTTAACGGGGACGGGGTCAACGCTGAGATTCGGGGGTGGGGGAGTGACAATCGGCGGCGGACCCATGCGATTGGCCTTGGGAGGCAGGGGAGCCGACTGTGCGGGAGTCTGCTGCCGACCCGGTTGCACGTCGGGCGTTGAACCCCAAGCGGACTCGCTGTTGGACGGGTCCTGGCCTTCGACCGCCGGGGCCGGTTCAGTGGCATCTGGCGGATAGACAATTTCGGTGGCTGGGGGATCGACCAGATTAGGCATCTGATTAATGGTCGAGCCGACGTCGCCGTGGAGGTCCTCGACATCACAAATGCACCAACTCATTCGTGAGTATTCGGCCTGCTTCAGTCGGTATTCATCTTCCGGTCCCCGGATCACGTAGGGAGTGAGGATAATCAGAAGTTCCGTCCGCTCTTGCTGATTGAGATCGTAGCGGAAGAAATTCCCAAGCAGAGGAATATCGGAGAGCAGGGGGACGCGCCGGTCGACGGTCAACGTTTTCTTGGTGATCAACCCGCCGAGGATGATGGTCTCTCCGGACGAGGCTGAGACCGTTGCTTGTGCAGTGGTGGTATCGATTCGGGGTGAGCGGATAACGCTGCCGTCCGGGGCGATCGAAACCGGTATCCCGTCGCTCTCTGGTCCGAGAGCGGAGCGTTCGGCGTCGACTTCCATCACGACGGCGCCGTCCGGACTAATCCGGGGGGTCACCCCCAGGATCAAGCCGACGTTTTCGAGTGTGATGGCGTTGGACTGGCCATTTTGGTTGACGGTTGAGCCAACGATTCGAGGGACCCGTTGACCGACCTGGATGAAGGCTGGTTGGTTGTCGAGCGTGCGGACTTGGGGTCGAGAGAGGACTTCCAGTCGCTTGCACTCCTCGAGAGCCCGAACGAGCAGGCTGATACTTTCGCTGCTCGCCGAGAGAACCAAGCCGCCGAAACCGAGTTCACTGTTGGATCTTCCCACGGCAAAATTGCTCAAGCCTTGACCGCCGACGCTGTTGCTGGTGGCGAGGGACTTCTGGCTGCCGCTATTCCCTAAAGTCTGGTTGTTGAAATTGAACCCGGGTTCATTGGTGGCAGACTGAATTACCTGTTCCGTCGTCGTAACGATGCCGGAGGGGGTCGAGATATTCGTGGTTCGGGTCGTGGTGATGAGATTATCGAGGAGGCTGCGGTCAAAGAGAATCGAATCCTGCAAGCCAAGTTCAACTCCGAATTCATCGACATTGTCCAGCGACACTTCGGCGATCAGCACCTGGATGACGACCTGGGGAGGCGGCTCGTCGAGTTGTTCGATCAGGTTCTCAATCTCGTCGAAATACCTTGGGGTGGCGCTGACGATCAGGCGATTGCCAATGGGCTCGGGGACGACAACCACTTCCCGTTCGATTTGTTCGAATGGGCTGAGCGTGCCGGGGGAGATCTCCTGAGCTTGACGCTCGCTGCGAAGGAAGTTGTTGATCGCCAGAGCGACGTCGGCGGCAGGCGCATTTTTCAGCCGATAGACCGTATTCCGGCGCTGCGAGAATTCCTTTTCATCCAGTCGCAGGAGGAGCGCCTCGATGATTCGCAAGTCACCTTCCGAACCGGTGGCGATGATGCTGTTGGTGCGCGCGTCAATCGAGAAGCGGAGCGGTGCCAGGGAGGGCTCCTCGGCATCGCTGGAGAGCTTCAATGAGGGAGAAGTTTCGGCTGGCAAAAGCGAGCGGAGCATTTGGACCAGACTGGCGGCATCTCCATTTTCGACTCGAAACACCTTGATTTGGGCGCTGGAGCCAACCACATCCAATTGTTTGACCAGGGCGTCGAGCAAGTCCATGCTTTCCGCCGGGCCGGAAAGGATCAGCGAGTTGTTCAACGGGTTGGGCGTAATTTGGACTTCATCGAGCACGCCGCTGCGGAGGATCTTTTCGCCGGCAGCATCGATCGCGAGGAGTTCGAGGACGGCAGCCTGCTGGGGACCCGTTCCGCGGGCGGCGTTGATTGCATTTTGCAGCGTTGTGGCCAGTTCGCCCGCCAGCGCATTGCGGACCTTGATGACTCTCGCCTGCTGGGTCTTGCGGTAGTTAGGCACATCGAGTTCGGAGACCAGGCGGCGGATTTCCTCCATATCGCGGGGCGAAGCATAGGCTACCAGCGAATTGGAGCGGGGGTCGGCTACCAGTTGCACTTGCGGACCCAGACCTTGGCGGCCGGCGAAAAATGCGGTGATCGAGGTCTGCAATTGGGCAACAGTAGCTTGCTTGACGCGAAAGACCTCAAACTGGCTGGCTGCGTCGACAGGTTGGTCAAGCTTCTCAATCAGGTCGGAGACGATTCCGACTGCGTCGCCCCAGCCGACGAGCAGCAGGGAGTTGGGCTTGACCAGTGGTGTGATGGTCACTCGACCCTGTCGGGTATTGACGAGATCGTTGCTCACCGTCTGAATGATTCGCTGAATGGCATCTCCGCGGGTATGTTTCAGGTCGACGATCCGGATTTCGGGCGTCGTGTCGGCGCTGAGCCGCTCCAGTTCACGGATAATGCGGCTGAGCTCCTCAACCTCCTTTTGACGTCCACGGAGGATGATGACTCCAAGCTCCGGGAGTGTTTCGACTTGCACGGAATCCCGTAATTGCCGGAGTAATTCTTCCTGTTTCTTCTGAGTCTCTTCATCGAGCCCTTTGTCTCCCGGAAGCGGTTCCTGGGCGGGAACTTGCGTGGAAGGCGGCAGGGCCGGCTCTTGGGCGTTGACTGAGGGAACTGCAGGTGCCGGGTCCTGAGTCCCGAAGCGACTGAAGCTTGCCGGGCTTGCGCGAACGGAGCTGGGATTGCTTGCCAGAGAGGAGGGCGAAACCTTGCCGACACCGTAGGCGTTGATCACCTGCTCGGCCATGCTCATCGGTGAGCGGTTGAGGCTGACCAACTCCCGGGCAGCTGGCGACCGAATCGAATCGCCGGCGGTCGCCGCATTCAGGTTGCGAACGAGGCTGGCAAACTGGGTTGAGATTTCATTCGGGCCGCGATAGTAAACTTTGGATTCCCCGGATTGCCAGCCGAACTGGAAGGCTTGTGGCGTTCCCTCGTTGAGCGTCAACAGCAGGCCTTGATCGACTTGGGTCGTTGTCGCTCGGGTGGCAAACAATTCCCGCAGTTCATTTTGTATCGCATCGATTCGGCCGGATTCGAGTGAGAGTGTGCTCCAGCCGCCGTTAGTGCCAGGCGAGGAGAGCCGTGTTTCTGCGTCAGGGCGTGTCGGGGAAGTGTCTGATGTGGTCGCGAGTTTGGGAACTTGTCGAGCTAGTTGCTCGTGAATCTCCGGGCGGGCGAGGACGATCAGGGTGTTTTGAGTGCGGTCGACTCGCAAGGAAAATTCATCTTGACTTGCGAAATCGCGGCGCCATTGTTCGGCTACCGAATCGAGTTGCGCTGCAGCTGGCTGGTAAATCCTGACTTGTGGGCGAATAACCGTTTTTTCCGCCAAAGCGGCTGCTGAACCCGGAAGGTCAAAGCTCGTGACAAGTTCAGTGACCAGGTCCAGCGTCGCGGAGTCGGTCATCACGGAGACTTCCCGCTCATCACGGGCATTGCGGAAGATCTTGAGATTGTATTTTCGCGCAGGGAGCATCTCGGCCAGGAATGCCTCGAGTTCACCGGCGGTCCGATGTCGGAGGGTATAGACCTTTTGCTGCTCCGTCGTTCGCGGAGCGGACCCACCAGCGGAGGAAAAGCCGCTGTTGGTTAGCCCGCTGTTGGACTGGCCCGGGAGTTGCGGGCCCAGCATCAACTGCAACGCGATGAAGAGAGCGATCAGCGAATGGTGGCGGAACGGATGAGAGGAGCAGTGGGGAACCATCGAGACCTCGACAGAGGTTGAGCGCATGAATTACGCCAACCGCGGTGGGTAAGGCCTGGTTTTGCGGGTGCCCAATGTTTGGGTGGCAGTCCGCGGTGCCGGGCAGGAGAAAAGTCGGGCGGACGTTAGTTTTTTGAACCCGGCGGGTCAAGGCTGACTCGCTGAGAACCGCGTGTTTGGCCCGAAAAAGGGCGGGTTCCGGGACTTGCCCCAAGCCTGGTAAACCGCGCGGGGGGGAATGGTCTTAGTTAGGGGGCCGAACGTGCCATTGAAGCGAAAAGCCAGCACTTTGCAGACAGCGGTGGACACAGAATGGCAGCAAAACAAGAGGGTCCGCCCAGGACTTTAGCTTGGGGGGTGTGCAGGCCGTACGGGGAATCGGGGGTTCAGGGGAGATTGGCAGGAGAATCTTCGATATCGTTGAGGTCGGCCACACTCTTTCCAACCTCGAGGAGGCCAGGATTGCCGTCGATCTCGATTCGAACCGTATCGCCCTTGATTTCGGTGACTTTGAGTTCCAGCGAGTCGATGATGGCGGATTCACCAACTTCGAGATAATGGGTCAGGCCTTTTTGGGGAATTGAGAACCAGGCTTCGTGTCGTCCAAAGCGGTCGGAAGTAATCGCAGTCAGGCGGGTCGAGCGAATGGTGGGAGAGAGAATCCCTTTACCAAACAGATTGCGACGTGGGATTCCGAGATAGTCGTCGAGTTTGTCTGAGGTCAGGCGATCGGAGGGGAGACTGGTCAAGGTCGTTTCGTTTTCGGAATTTTTGAGGGCGATCGCTTCCACGGTCAGGCTGAGGTCCATCTGTTCGCTGCCGCCGGTGGGGGTGAGCACTGCCTGCCGGATTTTGTGGAGGTGTCCGGCCCGGTAAAACTCGAACAGAAGATTGGTGAATTGTTTGAGGTTCGCCTTGCCACGGAGCGTAAACTGCAGGCGAGTGATGTCTCCTTCGGCAACGGGGTTGGTAGAGTCCACTTTGGGATTGGAAACGCCAAGCGAGGTGACCAGGTTGATCAGCCAGGACTGGTAGAGTGACGAGGCGAGTTCGGTATTATTGGGCAGGGCACGGGCCCGGAGTTCATCGCGGAGGGCGAGTCTCTTGTCCAACTTGCGGATTTTGAGCCGGGTATCGGCAAGCTTCTTCTGGATCGACTTTTCCAACTGGCTCTCGCGGGCAATTGGCTTGAAGTAGAAGCGATCGCAGAGCGAGTTGACGAAGTAGCCTCCGACAACCAGGACGAGCAGTCCGATCAGCAGTTGTCTGCGTTCCAGTTTCACGAGGCACCTCCAGGACGGGAATTGGCGTCCGGAGCAGGGGATTCGGGAGGGACTGCCCCGTCGGGTTGGGGGGAAGGCGGGGTCTGGTTTGCCGGTGGGGAGGTGGCTGCAGGGGGAGCCAAGAATTGGTCGCGGTCCCGTCGGCTGACCAGAATGTTGGCCCCGAATTGCCAGGGCAACTCCTGCTCGGAGTCGGACTGGCTGAACTGATTGGTCCGGACCTGGTGAAACTCATCGCGAATGGTTTGCTCCATTTGCGTGATCACGCTTTCATTTTTCGCCTGGAGGTTCATGGCAATCACGCCTGGATTTGCCGGCGAACTGGAAAGCGTCATCGATTTGACCTGAACGAGTGACCGTTCGGGAAAGCGATCGCTCAGCTCTCGCAGTTCATCGAGCCAATTGATGTCGTCTACCCGCCAGGCAGAGATTTGTTCAACGACAGCTGTCTTGTCCTCGAGTTGCTCGAGTTGTTTCTCGAGTTTGGTCAATTGTCGTTTCAGGTCCGCATTGGAATCCTGAATCTGCGAAACTTGGTCGAAAGCCCACCAGACGGTACCAACGAGAGCGGCCGCTGCGGCTCCACCGTAGAACAATCCGCGTCTGAGCCAAGGTGACTTGGGGCGACCGCATTTGGAGTTCAGCAAGTCGATGGTGCGGTCGGCGGGCTCTTCAATCAGTGAGCCAAGCAATCCGGTGAAATGGTGCAGTTCGCTGGGGAGATCCTTTGGAAAGGCGACAAACGCCTCGATCGGATTCAGGATGGTCGTGGCCAGTTGCAGATTGGCCGTGAGGCGATCGGCGAGCGGGCGTTGCTCTGACTCCTGTCCGAAAATATAGATCTGGTCGGGGGTCGCGGTCTGCTCGGCTTCCGCCTTGGCCGTCACCATCAGACTGCGCTGAATCTCGATGGCCAGTCGCTCGGCCAGGGCGACCGGATCGTTGTCGGCTGCAAAGGAAATGGTCCGCACGAGGATGATTCGTTCGAACTCGAAAATCAGCAGCTCGATATCATTGCGATTGAGGTTGACGAGAATGCTGCGGGGCTGGGAGCTGAGGTCGACTTGTTTGCGGAGCAGGCTGGCGGCGGCGACATGCCGAATCGGAAGGCTGGAGAGGGTCCAGCCCTGTTGCTTGATGGCCGCCTGTTGTTTGGCGAAAGCGGGTTGAGGCAAGGCGAAAATCGAGAGCCGCCGCGTTTGGTCTGGCGCCCGCTCGACTTCAAGATAGTCGAGTCGCGCTTCATCGGCATTGGCCAGGTGCTTGTGGGCTTCGTTGATCACCAGTTCTGCCAGTTCGGCATCGGAGGCGGGTGGAAGCGTGGCTTCAAACTCCTCGACATCGCCTCGCGAGAGGACGAGGATGGCGCGGGAATTCTTGGCTCGCAATCGGAGCTTCAATTCGCCCAGCAGGGAATCCGCGGAAGAGGCTGGAGAGGCCGAGGTTGGGTGAGTGGTCGGTTCGGCGGTTGCCGGTGTTTCGTCGGTCGGAGTTGTATCCCCCGGTTGGATTCGACCAATCGCCCGGATCACCAGACGACGCGCGGCTTGGCCCGCCCAGAGGTAGCGCAATTCGTCGCGATCCCATTCGAGGACGACGAGGTTATTGCTGTTGGGAACCATAGTTCAAAGCCTGCTAGTTGCGAGTTTGCGTGACGGCAGCCGGGGAGGGCTCGGGGGGAAGTGATCCAGCCCGATCACGCAGGTCCTTACAGTATAGTTGCCGGCCGGTTTTCCCTGCGGCATCAATGATGAATTCGTCGCGGATCAGCAGGGAATAATCCTCCTGCCAAGCCGCGATTTCACCGCTCCAGACATCGCCACCGGTTGTTACGCGCGGCAACAGTCGGCTCATCATCGGCAGATCGACGATACCCTGTTCGAGCAACCAGGCCGGATGCGCGTGTGAGTGGCTGCCATCAGCTGAAAGAGTGCGCGAGGAGAGGATCCGATCAACCATGACGACGTCCATTCCAGGAATTCCGATCAGCACTTCGCGCGGCGCGAGTTCAATGTTGACTCTGCCGGGAAGGGTATTGCTTTTGTCGATGCTGACTTCATCGAGCACGCGGCTCAATTCGCCGGTCCAGCCGACTCGTTCGGCAGACAGCGGGCTATCGAGCGTTTTGGTGCTGCGGTTCTCCCGGCTGACCGGAACGCGGGAGCCGACCAATTCCAATTCGGAAGTGAAATTAAAACGGGCCGGTTGGTTCAGATCCGGTTGCCAGGCTTCGATCGTCGTTCCCCTTCGCCCGCGATAGGGACCAAATTGTCGCCAGGCAATTACATAGTTGGCCCAGGTCGAACCGAGGCGGTCGGTGATCTGCTGATGCAGCTCAACCAAGTCGGGGTGATTGAGGTAAAGCCGCGGCTGACCCTCGAAATTCTCGTTTCGCTCGCGACTTGAAACGGTGAGAAAGTCGCGCCAGGGTCGAGGATTGGCATCGATTCCCGCTCGCGGGGCGAGGGATTTGCTGCGGCTGGGCCGAGTGGGGCGAGCATCGGGATTTGTTCCTGAGCCGGAGTTGGAACGGGTGCTGGATTCACCAAGCAGCAACTCAGCGGTGACTCCGGGAATCAGCAAGAGCTCATCGAGAACGGGAGGAACGGCGTTGCGGGGCGAGTAGCTCAGTCCCATCGAGGCGTAGCGGTCCGCTTCGGCGCCATTGGTGCGGGGAGTCGAATCGGCATCAACCCAATCGAGGATGGCATCGGCGACGTCGCTGGTCATTCCGGGCAAGTTCATCAATGCCTGAAAACCCGTCCCCGGTTGTTCCCGATCCCAGCGCAGCAGTTGCTCCAGGTGCAGTTTCGCCGATTCATTCACTGGCCCGAGCCGATTCTCGTCACCGCTTGCAGGGATTCCCTGAGGCGTGATGCTGAAGCGAATCTCCGATACCTCCTCAGCGGTTGAGTTTATTGAACGATTGAGAAACAGCTCCCGGTTGGCAGTCAATCCGCCGAGTGAAACTTGAGTTGAGCGCGACTGCGAAGCGAGGGCGAGGAGATATTCCCGCCCGGCGGCTGCGCTGTTTTCCAGTTCCAATTCGACGCCGCGAAGCCGCGTGGCCCGATACTCAGTCTGGACCATGGAAACGAGGCCCAGCGTCCCGAGGCTGATGAGCAGCAGCAGGACAGTGACCACGATCAGCACCAATCCTCGACGGCGGCGACTCTTGCGAAAACTCATTGTTTCAGGCCTCCGCTGCGGGGACGGGAGGAGTCGCCAAAAGCCGGGCCGGCAGGTGGCCGGTCACCGGTTTCGGTGTTGGGAGGGTTGCCGCGATTATTTTCGCTTCGCGACGACCCGCTCGGCGGCGCCGTCACGTAGAGCAGGAATTCATAGTCCCACGGGGAATCGAACAGGTCATTGCCGGCTGCCGTGGAAGGTCGTCGATCTGCTGCGGAAGGAACGTCGAAGGACGCCTCATCTGCGCTGGATCGCTCCGACGCGATTTCGGAGTCGAGTTCAGGTCCAGCCTCAAGACGTTCTTTCAGCTTGCGCTCGCGCACTGCCGGTCGAGTTTCCAGGGCAAGTTGAGCCCGCACAAGGACGGGCAAGCGTCTCTGTCGCTGGCTGTCCCAACTCGACGTCCATTTCCTTCCATCAAAGTACTCAAATCGCAAATCAATTATCTCGGGAGCGAACTCTTCGACGATTTGCGAAGCTGGGGGCTCGCCTGCGATCATTCGAGGTTCGTCGGCAAGCGAGGCGAGAGACGGTTGGGATGACCGCGGAACGGGCTGGGACTCTGGACTGCCGCGGCGATCCTGTTCGCGGGAGGAGGAAACGCCGCTGCTTCCGCCTTGCGTTTCGCGGCGCCACAATCCAACCGTCGCGATTGCCGCTTCAATCGGGTCTTCATCGCGATCAATCAACTCCGCGGGCGCGAGCGAGGCATCGCGTGCCGAGGCCAAATCATCCGAGAGCCCGGTAAATTCGTAGACGATTACCTTCGAGGGAAGTCGCGCTGGCTCGCGCTCGTCCTGCCTTGATTCCCGACGCCCGCCGCGGGCCTCCACCGCGGGCTCCGCCGAATCATCCGGACCGGCAAAGACCACCAATTCCAGACGGCGACTGTCGCCTTGGAGGGAACTTACTGGCAGAGTGTAAGCACTGGCCTCGGCGTTCGCATTGGCCGGGAGCAGGCCAGGAAGCTCCATTGCTCCGCCGGGAAACAGGAACAGCGGGTTCGTCGGCTCAATTGGCAACGCTGGAGCCGGAGCGCCCGCTGGAGCGCCCGCCGGAGTTCCTGAGCCTTGTGGACCCTCACGGCCTTCGGGGATCACGTTCAATAAGTCGCGCGAGAGCAGTTGGTGCAGGCTGCTGACGAGTTGTGTCCGCTCAACCTGGGCTGATTCGATTTCCTGATGGCGCAGGAAAAGGCGAAACATCGTCCAGACCGCCGACAGCAAGACGAGTCCCAAGGTGAGGGCGACGATCAATTCCAAAACGGTGAAACCGCGACGCGGGCGGGGCTGGAGGGTTTGATGCAAGCAAGCAAAGGGGGCGGCGTTCATTGGTTGCCATCCTCCTCAGCACTGGAGGGCGGGGGCAGGCTGGGGAGAGACGGAACAACCGATTCATTGGCTTTCGAGTTGCTGCGAAAATCGGATGCCTCTTGGCTGGGCAGGGCGAGCCACCTCCGCAAGGTAACCTCGCGTTCACGCTGTTCGCGGCGGCGCGCTCCAGCCGTCTCCGTTTGGGGGTTGGGGCTTGGCGATGACTCACGGTCTCGCGCAAGTGGCCGCACGCTGACTTCCAGCAGCACCAGCGGAAGTTGCTCGTGTGGCTCGATGCTGAGTGAGTACCCCACTTCGGTGTTTTCTGGGCAGACCCCGTCGCCGACGGACTCGAGCGGAACGATTCCGGCCAGCACTTCATTGATTCGATTCTGGGCGAGAATCTGGAGTTCGGCGGCCTCGGCTGCCTTGCGGGCAAAAGATTGCGAGAGATTGGACATCTGCAAAATGGCTGCGAGGCCGAGCAGGCAGATTGCCATCGCCACGATGATTTCGATCAGCGAAAAGCCCACTCGCGCGGAACGCTTGAGGCTCGATTTGCAAAGGCCAGTCGAGGGAGCGCTGGACCAGCGAGGGGGACCTGTTTGTAATGCCAATGGCGCGCTCATTCGTCAACGTTCTCCTTGCGCAGGGGAGAGAGACGGATTCGGCCAGCCAAACCCAGGATTTCGACATCTGCCGCAAACCCTTCTTGACTGAGCAGCGGGACTTTGGCTGGCTTGATTCGACCTGACGGGTAGAACCGAATCGGGGCTGACCATTCCAGGGATTCGGGTGGCAATTCCTCAGCCGACTCAGGGGCTGGCTTGTTCGACGTGCGTTCGGACGCGGGGAGATTTTCTTCGTTGACTCGGTTCACGCGGTCCTGACGATCGCGTCCGGACTCGACTCCGGCTGGACGGTTGGAGAAGGCGTTTAAGTCGGCGTTGGATTCCTTGGCAGCCTGGTCGAGGAAACGAACATCGCCGGGCAACTCACCGAGGATCTCCTGAATCGGGCCGGCGGATCGCGGACCTGAAGCAGGCGCGGCAGAGCTCGGTCCGGTTCGCGCAGGTTGTTCCTCGGCGGACTCCCGGACGATCTGGGGCTCGCGACGGGGAATGGCTCCCCCTGCAGTTTCGAGTCGTTGGTCTTGGGGGCCGATGTAGTAGCGTCCTGAGCCAGCCTGATATTGAAAGAGAAGCGGGCGACCGGACTCGATTGCCGCAGAGCGGGCAGCGGCCAGTTCGCGCAGCAACTGTTGGCCAGCGTCTTGCACGACACTTTCGTTCAGCGGACGCCGCAGCAACGGGAACGTAATCACCGCGATCACCGAGAGAATGGTGATGACGAGAAACAGTTCCATGAGCGAAAAGCCCCGGCGTGGACCAGCGTGCCTGGTCCGATGCCGGGATTCGTTGGGGTAAAGACTCATGACGAGCTATTCGCCCGAGCTACCCGATTTTCCGCTCGACTTGCTCGAGGAACCCGAATCGGATTCCGGGCTCGAACCAGCTTCAGAGGAATCGCTGGAGAAGTTGGCGATGTCATCCTCGGTGTTATCCTCGCCATCAGGTCCGAAAGACCAGATGTCGGGAAAATCCCGCGAGCCATGGGTTGAGGGGTACTCGTATTTGAACTCGTTACCCCAAGGGTCGACGGGAACACCATCGCCATCGAAGTAGGGACCTTCCCAATTCTTGGCCCGTTTTTCATCAGCAGGGGCTTCGAACAGGGCGGCAATACCTTCTTCGGTGTTGGGGAACGTGCGGTTGTCGGCCGCATAAAGTTTCAGAGCTTCCTCAATGTTTGAGATCTGGAGTTTGGTGGCCTTGATATCGGCTTTCTTCTGCGAACCGAGGATTCGGGGCGCGATGATCGCGATCAAGACGGCCATGATCGAAAGGACGATCAGGATTTCCAGCAAACTCATACCGGAGCGTTTCATTTTCTCACCTTGCAAAACAGTCTTTTCGGCTCTGTCCGGTTCGGGCCCAACGCCCAACCGTAAGGGACAGGCTTCCTGCCAGGGAGCCGAGGCAATTACTTCGCGGAAATCCATCTCCTAACCGATCGAATTGCTCATGTCGTAAACCGGCAAGAGCAACCCGAGCAATATGAACAGGACGGCCGCTGCGATGAGCAGCAGCATGATTGGCTCGATCATCCGGACGAGGATGTCGAGACGCCTTTGTATTTTCTTGTCATTGGTGTCCGCTATTTTCAGCAGTACCTGATCGAGTGTATTGGATTCTTCGGCAATCCGAATCATGGCCATGGTCGCGGCCGGGATCAGGCCGCTGGCAGTCAAGGGCTTGGAAAGCGTCTCGCCGGCAGAGACGTTGGCTGCCGAGGCAATAATCGCCTGTTCGAGCAATTTGTTGCCAATCGACTTGCTGCTGATCTCCAGGGCGCGAAGCAGCGGAACACCGTTGGCCAGAAGCGTGCCGAGGATTCGACAAAATCGGGAGACGGCGCTCTGCCGGACGATGTCGCCCATAATCGGCAGGTGCAGGACCCAGCGATCGACCAATTGCCGGCCCCAGGCGGTGCCGAGGCAGTGACGAAGCGCGAAAATCAGTCCCGCGATGCCGATCAGAATCAGCCATCCCTGGTTGATCATGACCAGCCGAGTGCTGAGCAGCACTTCGGTGATCAAGGGCAATCCTGCTCCGGATTCGACCAAACGATCGAACAGTTGCTGGAAACGGGGGACGATGAAGAGCATCAGGAAAATAGTCACCAGAACGCCAGCGACGATCAGAAAAGCGGGGTAAGCCATCGCCGAGGTGATTCGACCTTTGAGTTCAGCCTGTCGCTCGAGGTATTCCGCGACCCGGCGCAGGGCGCCTTCGAGAAAGCCGCCTTCGGCGCCGGCTCGGATAATGCTGACGGCCACATCGGGAAACACGACGGGATACTTCGCGAGGGCTTCCTCCAGGGGGATGCCTTCGGCGACGGAGTTGCGCACTTCGCCGAAGATTTTGGCCAGGCGGGGGTGGGTCGATTCCTTCGCGAGGACATCAAGTGTCTCGAGCAGTGCCACCCCGTTTTCCAACAGGTCGGCCATCTGATTCAGGTGAGTCGCCAGAACTTCGGCCGAGACTCCCTGAGGCTTGATCAACTCCAGCAGGGGAACGGTCGGCCCTTGCGTGTCTTTCAAGGTGAGCGGAAAAAGCGAACGCTGCCGCAGTTCATTGATTGCCTCACGGCGCGAGGGAGCGGAGATCGACCCTTGCGTGGTCGTACCGTCGAGAGCTCGGGCTTTGTAGGCGAATTGGGGCATGGTTTAGCGAGGTGTTTGACGGACGCGAATCTGCTCAGCCTTGGATTATCCGTGGTCGGTTTTGGTGACGCGAATCACTTCTTCGATCGTCGTACTGCCGCCGAGCACGCGCTCCCAGCCGCTTTGACGAAGTGTTTTCATGCCGAGTCGCGTCGCGGCTTTTTGGATCTCCAGCGTGGTCGCCCGCTCATTGGCGAGCCGTCGAATTTCATCATTCACGCGGAGCAATTCGTAAATCCCGACTCGGCCGCGATAGCCGACATTGCGACAGGCCCGGCAACCTGCGGCGCGGTAAATCGGTTGACCGCCAGCTTGATACTGTTCCCAGGGAAAGTCCTCAGGAATTTCGTCGTGGACCGGGACGTAAGGCTCGCGGCACTCCTTGCAGAGCACCCGCACCAGGCGCTGCGCCAGCACTCCTTCGAGTGTGCTGGAGACAAGGAACGGCTCGACGCCCATGTCACCCAAACGCATAAAGGCGCCGGCTGCGTCGTTGGTGTGAAGGGTGCTGAAGACCATGTGACCGGTGAGTGAGGCTTGGGTGGCGTTTTCGGCAGTTTCCAAATCGCGAATTTCGCCAACCAGAATCACGTCAGGGTCGTGGCGGAGAATGCTGCGGAGGCTGGCCGCGAAGGTCAGCCCAACCTTGTGGTTGACCTGAATCTGATTGATCCCATCGAGGTGATATTCGATGGGGTCCTCGGTCGTGATGATCTTAGTATCTTCGCTCTTGATTTCCGCGAGAGCCGAGTAGAGCGTGGTGGTTTTACCCGAACCCGTTGGGCCTGTGACCAAAACAATTCCGTGAGGCAAGCTGATCAGCTGCCTGAATTCACGGTAGATGTCTTCGGGCATGCCAATCCCGCGGAGCGAAAACTCCAGCTTGTTCTTGTCGAGGATACGCATCACGATGCTTTCGCCGAAAAGCATCGGGATGACCGAAACGCGGACATCGACCTCGCGTCCGGACACCCGGAGTTTGATCCGTCCATCCTGGGGAACGCGTTTTTCAGCGATATTCAGCTTGGCGAGGATTTTCAGGCGGCTGACGATCGCATTGCGAAACCGGTCGATTTCGGGCGGCGTCGGCTGCTTTTGCAGAACACCGTCGATCCGGTAGCGAAGTTTGATCCCGCCCTCGTGCGTTTCAATGTGCACATCGCTGGCACGGGCGTCGACCGCTTCGGTCAAAATCTCGTTTACCAGGCGGACGACGGAGGCCTGCTTGGCTGCTTCCGCAGCTTCGCTCCCATCGTCTGTAACCTCCTCGAGCATTTCGACTTCGCCATTCTGATCCGTTTGCAGTGCGATCAGACCCTCGACGGTCTCCGCACCGAGGCCGAGATGAGTCTTGATGAGTTTGGCGAGTTCATCGGGAAACATCACGACCGGCGTGACCGGTTTACCGAGTGCCGAGCCCGCGGCATCAATCGCCTGCAAATCGAAAGGATTGGCAGTCGCCACCAGCACCGACTCACCTTCCACGCAAAGCGGGAAGATCGTGTGGCGGTGGATAATCTTGGCGGGGAAGCCTTCGAGGCAATTGAGGTCAAGCGTGATGCTGGTCGGGTCGACGACTTGCAGCCCGAGCGTTGCCGAAACGGCGCGGAGTGCTTCTTCAGCCGAATTCAAGCCAAGTTCGATGGCGAACCGATCGAGGCGACCATCGCGATTTTGAATCGCCCGGGCCTGCTGCAGCGCGGCGGCGTCAAGCGTGAAGGTTCCTGCGGTCGGTTCCATGTTGATCAGTTTGCTGAGAAGATTCGGCTTAAAGATGACTTCGGGTGGCGACGGTGCAAGTGCGGGTGCCGGCACCGCGGCAGTCGCGCCGTGACCCGCTGGCAAGCCGGGACCAGCCTTAAACGGTATCCCCGGAGTCCAATGAGTCTGATTCGTGTGTGTCGTAGGCTGAGGCAAATGGGTGGGCATGGGAAGACTCCGTTCCATCCCGATCGAGGGGTAAGCACTTGGTTGCCGGAATGCTGCCGAAATCTCAACCAGCTTCCCATTTTAGGGAGCGGCGAGAGGGCTGCCCCTGACCATTCCATGATCAGAAAGCTCGCAGGCAAACATTCCAGATTGTCTATTTAATCCCGGCCCCCAGTGGGCCGGTTTGGTTCCATTACTGAAATGGTGTCTATCAATATTGGTTTACTGCCGCTGTCGATTGTTGGAAGAGGAACGGCAGTGATTCACTTGCGCTTTGAGGCTTCCGCCTCGGATGAAACCGAGGGGAAACGACGGCAGGCAACTCGAGTCACCCCTGTCGGTCCGGAGCAGAGTCAAGCAGTCGTTTTCAATTTCCAAACATTGATCACTGCTGCATGCTCTGCCGAGCCGCGGAGACATCCATTCTCCGGGAACTTGGCTCTCGGGGAACTTGGCTCTCCGGGAAATTGGCCGCCAGACTCGCCAGCTCCTTAAAAATAAGGAATGCTGTTCGCTACCAACCGCCATCCCCCGTCCAGGTTCGTTCCTCGCAGGTTCGTTCCGTGTGGGTTACTGACGATCGTCGCCCGAGTCTGTTTCACCATCACCGCGGGGATTTTCTCGACGCAAATTCGCGAGAAAGCGAATCCGAATCACACCTGATCGTATCGGTACTCGCTAGCTCCGTCAACAACAATCAACCCGTCTGCCAGCACCTCAATGCGCCTATTTCGGCCCTTGTTTAAATAAAAGGTCGATAGCGCGTTGGATTCTGGCTGGGTTGGTTTCTTTCAACTGAATGATTTCAATTTTTTCACCGGGTTCCACTTCAACGTTGGCGTCGAGTTTGGCGATCGTCGCCTTGACTTGATCGCGCAATTGCTGCGGCGCGAGGACGATGATCGAGTTCGTCACGACATCAACGCCGAGGGTAAGCAGTGGTCCGGAAGTCGCCGCATTGATTTGCTGAAGCATCGTGGCCATTTCCGTGGAGACACCTTCGGGAATGGGAAGCGATCGGCGTCCTCCGCCGCTGGAAAGCTGGGACCGATAAACGTTCTGCAGGATAGTCAGAATTCGAGCCGCATCGGTATTCCGCACCGTGACGATCTCGGGCTGGTTGATCGAAAAGGCGTCGTTGATATCAGGTGAGTCGAGCACGTCAGCCAGTTTCCCGATCGTCTCGCGATCGGATCGGCTGCCATGGACGACGAGCAGGTTGAGCCGGTCATCAGCCGTGATCACGATGGGTGGCCCGAAGGTCCGCTTGCTGTCTCCCATCCCCTTGAAGAGGTCCTTGAGGATTTCAGCGACCTCGGAGGCGCCCGCATTTTTCAGCGCAAAAGTCTCGAAATTGCCCGATGTTTGGGACTCGGCAATCGGACCGGCAATGGCTTTAATCAGGTCCTCCAGTTGCTGGATTGCTGCCGGGTCAGAGGACGCGATGGTCAATTGCCGATTGCCCGGGATGACAAACACCGGAGCTTTTTCCTGCAGCGACAAATCCGGAGAATTCGGGTCTTGGGGCGTGAAGAGCGTCGTCGTTCCGCCGGGCAGTTCCTGCTGCCGGGTAGCAAAGCGAGCGAGGGCCGAGGGAATGGATGCTGGTTCGGCAGATGTCGACTTGTCAGGTGTGTTGGGGACAGGTTGCGGCGGAGAGTCCGGCGCGGGCGCCGGACCGCGCTGAAAACGCGGCGTTCCCTGACCACCCGGTTGGTTTGGCGGCGAGTCGATAATTCGCAACTCGTTCGGTTGGAGTTGCGGCCAGAGTTTGTTCAGCCGGTCAATGATCTGCTCGCTGTCTGTTCCCAGGGGAACGACGCGCATCAGGTTGTTGGTCGGACCAAGGTTGGCGTTGGACGTTTGGGGCTCACCCAACTTGCGCAACACCTCGCGGATGCGCGTCATCTGCGGCTGGCTGGCGCGAATAAACAGGTAAGAGTTATCAAAGTCGGTCTGGATGCTCGGTGCGGTCGAGCGGGGTTCATTGCGAAACAAGCCATTGATCGCCGACTCGGCGGTGAAGGGATCGACCGTCGTCAGGCGAAACATTTCGAATTCCTGCTGTTCACCGGTCAGCCTCACGACCAATTGCTGCACGAGCGCCTGTTGAGCCGCGTTGCCCATGACGATCAATTGCTGGGCCTTTTCGTCGTAGGTGATCTCCGGAGCAGGTCGCTGGCGTTGAAAGAGTTTTTCCAGCGAGCCGACGAGTGCCTTGCCGTCGGTGTTGGCGAGCGGATAGATCTGAATTTGACTGCCAAAACTGGCGTCGCTCATCTCCTTTTCGCTGGCAGAGACCATGGCTTTGATCATTTCGTGTTGCCGTGGGCGGGCGATCGCAATCAGGGAGTTGGTCTCCTTGTCGGCCGCGATACTGACTTGGGTGTCCTTTTTGAACAGGTCGCCAAGGGCCTTGGCAATCGAGTCGGCCGGGGCCCGATTGACCACATAAGTCTTCAAGGTGACTTCCCCGGTCGTCGTCTGAATGCCATCCAACTGAGCAACAGTGGCGGCGAGCAATTCGTGTTGTTCCCCGGTCCCGGTTGCAAGTAGCGAGCGCGTCGCCGGATCCGCGGCGAGGGTGGCTCCGGGAATCAGCTTTTGCAGGGCAGTGAGGGCGGTTGTCGGGTCGGCATTTTCAAAACCGTAAACCTTGGAGGTCACGGCTCGATTGGCATCTCCCCCCCAATCGGCCACCGTCTTGCCGAGAACTTCCTGGTCCTGGGGCGATGCGATGACGAGCAGCGACTTACCCGATGCATCAGCGACGTAAGTTCCACTTGGCACCAGACTCTTCAACGCCGTCGCCAGTGCAGCCGAGTCACCGGTCGCAACCGGATAGATTTTTGAAATCGCCGCTCCCGTCGCCTCGCGATCGATCTGCTGGACGGTCTGGGCGATTAGCTCCTGATCAGCCTGGTTGGTGACCACCACAATGCTCTTGGATGTTTTGTCGACCGAGACGCGACTGGTGGGACTGAGGGCGGTGATCGCATCGGCGGCGACCTGCGGGTCAGCCCGAGTCAGCCGGTACGCGTGTACCGACTTGCCCAACGTTGTCGCATTGCGAAACTCATCGACAAGCTTGCTCAACTGTTCATGAATGTCCGGGCGTGCGGCGACGATGAGACTGCCCGAGTCCGGGTCGACGGCGGTGACAGCATCCGGTGCGAGCTGGGTAACCAGCGCTTGCCAATCTTTGGCGAGCAAACCACCTGAGGGATAGATTTTGGTAACCGCCTGACTGGAAAGCTTGTCGAGCTCAGTCACGGCCGTGACGATACTCTGGTGTTGTTCGCTGGTGGCCGTCGCGGCAATCGCGCGCGTTTTGGGATCCGCGGAAAATGTAACGCTGGGCAACAGTTTCTGCAGGACGGGCAGAGCGGCGGTCGGGTCGGCCTTGGTCAGTTGGTAGACTTTGGTGGTCAGGGCTCGGCTGGGGTCGCCGGTCCATTGCTCAACGGTTTTCTTGATTTGTACTTGTTCGTCCGGAGTGGCGAGCACGAGCAGAGATTTTCCCGCCTTGTCCGCGACGTAGGACGCTCCGGGAACGAGGCCTTTGAGGGCCGTCGCCAACTCGGTCGCATCTCCCGTATTCACGGCATACACTTCGGAGACCGGTGCGCCGGGAGCGTTCAGGTCAATTTGCTCAATGGTTTTGCTGGCGGTGGCCTGATCTTCTTCAGTCGCCACGATCAACAGGCTGCGGGAAGTCTTGTCGACGCTGACTTTACTGTTGGGGAGCAGAGCGGAGATCGCCTCGGCAGCGACCGCTGCATCGGCTTTGCTCAGGCGATAGGCACGGGCAACCTTGCCGGAAGTGATCGCCGTTTTAAACTCCTCCATCAATTCGGCGATTTGCAGATGGGTGGCTGCGGGAGCGGCCACGATCAGGCTGCCCGAATCAGGGTCGGCAGCGGCGATCGCGCCCGGTGCGAGCTGCGTCAACAGGCTCTGCCAGTCTTTCGCGGTGAGGTTGCCGAGCGGATAGATTTTGGTGGTCACCGAGGAATCAACGGCATCCAGTTCGCTCACGGCTTGAGCGATTGCCTTGTGTTGGTCTTCAGTCGCAGCCGCGGCGACGGAACGTGTGGCTGGGTCGGCGGTGAAGGTAACTGCGGGAAGCAGCTTTTGCAGGATCGGCAGGGTCGTTGCCGGATTGGCCTGGGTGAGTTGATAGACCTTGGTCGAGAGCGTCCGGGCCGGGTCGCTGGTCCACAGTTCAACGGTTTGCTTGATTTGTGCCTGCTCTTCGGCTGACGCGAGGACGAGGAGCGACTTGCCACTTGCATCCGGGACGTAGGCGGCGCTGGGAATCAAGCTCTTGAGCGCGGTTGCCAGGGCGGTCGCGTCGCCGCTGGCAATTGCATAGACCTGTGTGACCGGAGATCCGGGAGCATTGAGGTCGATCTGCTCAAGCGTTGTGGCGGCTGTCTTCTGCTCCTCTTCGGTCGCCACGATGATCAGGCTGGAGGATGTCTTGTCGACATTCACCTGAGCGTTGGGGAGAAGCGTGGCGAGGGCTTGTGAGGCAACCGTCGCATCCGCCTTGCTCAGGCGATAAGCTCTGGCGACTTTTCCCTCGGTGACCGTTGTCTTGAATTCCTCCATCAAACTGGCCACTTTCTCATGCGCATCGGCTGTGCCGGCGACGATCAGGCTGCCCGAGCTCGGATCGGCGGCGGCGATCGCTCCAGGCGCGAGTTGCGTCAGGAGGCTTTGCCAGTCTTTCGCGGTGAGGTTGCCGAGCGGATAGATTTTTGTCGTTACCGAAGAATCGACGGCATCGAGTTCACTGACCGCCTGAGCGATTGCCTTGTGTTGTTCTTCGGTCGCGGCTGCGGCGATGGAGCGGGTGGCAGGGTCGGCGGTGAGGGTGACCGCCGGGAGCAGCTTTTGCAGGATTGGCAGGGTCGTCGCCGGATTGGCTTGGGCGAGTTGATAGACCTTGGTCGAGAGCGTCCGGGCCGGGTCGCTGGTCCATTGGTCGACTGTCTGCTTGATTCGTGAGTGCTCTTCGGTCGAGGCGAGTGCAAGGAGCGAGCGTCCCGTCGCGTCGGGGACAAAGGTTGCGGCGGGGACCAGGCTTTTGAGAGCGGCTGCCAGCGCGGTCGCGTCACCGCTGGAAATGGGATAGACATGGGGGACGGGGGCGAGGGGTGCGTTGACGTCAATCTCGCTGAGCGTTTTTTCGATGGCGACTTGGTCCTCTTCGGTTGCAATCGCAAACAGGCTGCGCGAGGTTGCATCCGGGGTTAAGGTCGCTTCGGGGAACAGCGTCGTCAACACGGTCGTCACGGCGGTCACATCCGCCTTGCTGATCCGATAGGGCCGCGCGACCTTCCCTGCAGTCTGGGCCAGTCGAACGTCCTCCAGCAACTTGGAAACTTTTTCGTGAGTCGCGCGGGTTCCAACCACGACCAGCGAACCCGAGGTGCGGTCAAAGGCGGCGACCGCGCCGGGCGCGACCGTTGTCAGAAAGGTGCTCCAGTCGCGGGATCGCAGTCCGCCGAGCGGATAAATTCGCGAGGTAACCTTGTCCGCTTTGGGGAGTTTACCGGCCAACTCGGCAATCGTCGTTGCCAATTTGCTCTGTACCTCTTCAGGCGCCGTCACAATCAGCAGTTCATTCAAGGGGTCGGGCTTGATCGTCGCCTTGGCCGTCAACTCGGCGGGGAGCAAGCTCGTCAATTGGGTCAAGTCGAGATCCTCCAGGGGATACAGCACGACATTTGCCGGTGGCGTAGGGACGATTGCGGCCTCGAGTTCCGAAATCACTTGCCCAGCAGTCGCGTGTTCTTCCTCGGTCGCCAAAAGGTACAAGACGCGCGGGTCGCCGCCGAGCTCAACGGTCGAGAGGGTGGGGATCTTTTGCAGCAGCGAGGCGCGGGCCTGGGCCAGCGTCAATTTCTCAACCGTGTAGGGCTTGATGGTTTTCGGAGTCGCGACAAGCTGCTGTTCGGCCTGTGCGATCAGGTTTTGGACTTGTTTCTGGTCTTCCTCACTGGCCAGAACCGGTAGAGTGTCCGGGGCGGTGCCGAGGATTTTGAGGTTGGGCAAGGCGGCGGTAATCAGGGGGCGGACCTGGGCAGCAAGTTCCGGGCGCAGCTGAAACACGCGCAAGGTCAGGTCAGCGGTGGGCGAGAGCGAAGCGAGCTGAGCGAGGGTCTCTTTGATTTTCTGATGGTCGTCTGAATTGGCTACCGCGACCAGCTGGGTGGCGGTCGCCCCGGGGAAGAATTTGGCTTGGGGAAAAACCGGAGTGAGGGCTGCGACGGTTGCGGTGCTGCCCAGCTTTTCGACTGAGTAGGCGACAGGTTCCAGCGGGCCGGCAGACGTATTGAAGTCCTGCATCTGAGCCAGTGCGTCAACGACCATGGCCTGTTGGTCTTGTCGAGCCATCACGGCGATGATTTTGCCATTCACATTCGGGGCCACCACGGCGTCGGGCAGCAATTTCCCAAGGACAAGGGCGGCAATTTGCGGGTCGACTTCTTCGGTTGGGTAGACCTTCACCATCAGCCGACGAGGATCCTCCGGCAGATTGAGGTGGTCGACTGCCGCCTTGAGCAATTGATGCTCGTTAGCCCGTCCCCAGGCGAGCAGCAGACCTTGGACATCATTTCCCGTGAGCTGCATTCTGGGGACCATTTGTTGCAGCAGGGGAATGGCGATGGTGGGAGGCAAGCCGCTTAACTTGTAGGCTTGCAGCGAACGGGCGTTGTTGCCTCCCGCTGCTTGCTCGGGAATGAACTCCTTCAGCACCTTGACCAGCTCCGCATGAACCTTTTCCGGAGCCCAGACCAGAAGTCGCAACTGCGAGTCATCAGCAACGACTTTGGCAGCCGGAAACAGCTGGGTGATGAACTCAACCAGCTGTTTCGGTTCGGACGAGCCGGTTGGATACGCTTTGAAGACGAACGGGTCAGCCCCCTCGATCGGCTGCGCTACCTGGAGCAGTACTTGTTTGATCAATTCGTGCTGGGCTGGCGAGGCGAGGATGGCGACTTCGCCGGGGCGTTTGTCATCGACGATCCTCAATTCACCGATTTCGGCAGTGAGCGAGGCGAGCACGGCATCAAAACGGGGGCGAAGGTCGGCTGCGAGCGGGTAGACCACCAGATTCGGAGTGGACTGCGGTTTCACTCCGGCTTGCAAATCGCCCAAGGCCTTAGCCACTTTTTCGTGTTCGCGGTTGGTCGCGATAACCGAGAGTTGCTTGCCGACCCGATCAAATTGCGGTTTGGCACCGGGGACGAGTTGAGTCAACAGCTCGACCGCCGCGGCCGACTGGGCTGGCTCCAGCGGATAGAACTTGATGTTCGGCTCCTCCTTGAGCTTCAGCCCGGACTGCAATTGGTCGATCACCTTTCGCACGGCTGATTGATCAGCATCCGTCCCGACGACGACCAGTTGCTGGGTCACCGTATCGAGCGTGACTTGAGCGCGAGGCACCAAGGTCTTGAGCAGTGCGGTCGTCGAGGTCGCATCGAGTCCATCGAGGGGAATCGTCACCAGATTGGGAGCAGCGGTTCCAGCGGCCTCAAACAGGCGAGTCAGCGATGACTTGATAATCTCCTGGTCTTTGGCGACCGCCCAGACGAGCAGCCGCTGTTGGGTTGGATCCGAAGTGATCTTGGCGGTGGGGGCCAAGGGTTGGAGCACTTCCGTCGCGCGGGCATGTTCGGCCTGAGCAAGCGGGTAAGACTCGTAATAAGGTTTCTCCTTTTTGGGTAACTCAGTGGTCAGAGCCGCGAGCTGCGCAGCGAAGGCCTCCTGCTGTTCGGGGCTGGCCCAGACCAGAAGACGATCGCCAGCCGTGTTGGCTGTGATCTTCGCCCCGGGAAATTTCGGTTGCAGCAACGTTTGCAGATTGGCCAGGTCTTCGACGCTGGTTTCGTAGGACTTGAGCACATTCAGAGACTGGTCAGGCAGTTGGGCCTTGAGGTCTTCAAGCATGCGGGTGACCAGTTCGTGCTGGCCAGCATCCGCCCAGATGGTCAGGCGATTGGGTTGGTCATCGGGAATGACTTGCAGTTTCCCGAATTCATTGGGCAGGGTCGACTGCAAGGCCTGAAAGCGGGATTTTTGCTCGGCTGTGACCTCGTAAGAGTTGAGCTTGGCCGGAGTCGCTCCCTGTTTGGAATTCTGATACTGCGTGATCAGGCCTTCGAGCGCCTGTTGGTCTCGTTCTTCGGCGATGACCAGCAGTTTGCCTGCCCGATCGTCAACTTGGATTTTTGCTTTGGGAGCAATTCCGGCAAGGACCGCCAGAAATTCGGTGTGCGTCCCGCGCGGGAAGTCATACGACTTGAGCGCCAGGCCTTGCTGGGCGGCCGCGTTGTCGAGCTGGTCGACCAATTGGGCGATGATTTCGAGTTCGGCGGGCAGCGCGCGAACAATCAGAGTCTTCGTGGCCGTATCCACGTTGACGGTCGCTCGCGGAGAGACCGCTTGGGCCATCTGGGAGGCGACCGTCGGGTCGGCGCGGCGGAGCGAAAACAGGCGAACCTGAGCCGACTTGTCAGGAACGACCATCGCGCCGAGCGTTTCCAGCGCCTGGGCGACCTGCTTCTGCTGGTTTTCGCCGGCGAACACCATGACGCGATTTCCAGCGGCGTCGACAGCGACTTTCGCTTGGGGCGCCACAAGTGCCATTTGCTCGGCAAACTGCTTGGGGTCGACGGGCTTGTCGAGTTGGTAAACCTGAAGACGGGGCGCCTGGTCTTGCACCGGGGTTCCCGAGTTCAGTCGATCGAGCAGATTTTTGATCAGCTCCTGCTGGGCTGGAGGGGCGTAGACAATGATCTTCTGCGTTGCCGGTCCTCCGGAAACGATGGCCGAAGGGGAAATCGATTTAATCGTCGTCGCGGTCGCCTCGAAATCGAGTGAGCCAAGCGGGTACGATTCGAGAACGGGAGGAGGGGGTGGTGGCTTCTCTGCCGGTGGCGTTGGCGTGGTCGGGGCCGGGATCGAGGCAATCAACATGTTGATCGCCTTCATCTTTCCCACCGTCTCGGTTACCAGCAGTTGGTTCGATTGAGGGAGTAACGCCATCTTGCCGTAGCTGCCCAGCAGAGGTTTGACCTCGGCCATTACCGTGGCGGCTGGCTTGGACCCGAGCGTGAACATCACGCTGACAATTTCGAAGGAACCTCGTTTCTCGAGTTCGGCGACCGTCACCCGGGGAAGGATTTCGTCGGGAATCCCTCCGGAAACCTCCACCAGAATGAGGAGTTTGTCCCGGCGAACAAGCGTGTATCCCTTCGTCAACAGGATGCTGTTGAGCAGGTTGATCGCTTGGCTCGGGGTGTACTGGTTGGTGTCGGTGTAGTTGAAGGAGCCGCTCGGTGCGGAACTCATCACCAGCGAGAGGTCGGCTTGTTTGGCAAACCAGCGGAGCACATCCTCCCAGTTTTGCGAGCCGAAATTGAATTGCAGTTTGCGAAGTTCCGGGAGTTCGGCCAGCTTGACCAGTTGTTCTGGGGTCAGCAGGGCCTTCAATTTGGCGGCGTATTCGCTGGCAATCGCCGGGCGCTCCGCCTCAGCGGCCGCCGAAGTTTTTGCAGCGAGTTCGGCAACCAGGGAGGCAACTTGAGTCCGCTGCGGGTCCGAGAGTTGCAGGTTCTCGGCAGTTTCAGGGTGCGCCAGGCTGGTAAAATCGAAGTCCGCTGTCTCGTCCTGTCCCCAAACCGGCTGCAATGAAAGCGGCTGGGCTAGGCAGGCAAGGAGCAGAACCAAGGAAAAGGGCCGCAACAAAAGACGCAAATTGAGAAGCTCAAACACGGGAAAAAACCCTCGGGACCAGAATTCGACCTGCCGGGCTGAGCGGATAGCTCGTACCGGGCACGCTCCAGCCTGAAGTCCTTACCCCCAACCCGGAGGCTGGCGACGACGACTCAAGCGGAGAATCGGTCGGCTGTTGCGATTTGTGGTCGTTTCGGCCGTTACGCGACTGGGTCAATTGTAGTTAATCCCGTTAGCGTAAACGCGACAAACCTGTTGAATTTAGCGGGGCGTTTTCTCGCCTTAGCAAGGAGTCTGTTTAGGCGGGACCTGAAACCACTTTAAAAGCGGTTAGGGAATCGAATCTGACCCGTCGCGCAATACGTGCGTTTGAATGACAAGTGGGGAAAGAAATGGCAAAAAGAATTCTCTGGCTGGGACTAATCGGCCAGGCGATGTATCTGAGCGTGGTCTGGGCTGCGGTAGCGCAAGACCTCGAGCGTTACCCCGAATCGAGTTCGCTCAAAGGGCTGCAAGTCCAGATGGTGGACGATGCCCTCGAACTGGGGATTGGGCAGGCGGCGTTGAATTTTAATTTCGGACAGCTGCTCGCGCCCGAAGGGGTGGGGCGGGATGAGCCGCGTTATGTCCAGGTGCGGCGGGGTGCCGAGGAGTTTGCTTTTCAGCGAGCTTATCTTGAGCAGCTGGACGCGATGATTCGCCCGCTCTCGGACCGGGGTGTGGTCGTCTCCTTGATTTTGCTGAATTACGTCCCCGAAGCCGCGGATAAACGGCGGATTCTGGTGCATCCTGATTACTCCGCTGCATGCCCCAATCACTTGGCGGCCTTCAATACGCGCACAGAGGAAGGCAAGGCTTGGCTTGAGGCGGCCGTGGAGCTGCTCGCGCAGCGGTGGGGGACCGCGGGCAGTGGGCATGGCCGGGTCTGGAATTGGATTGTCGGAAACGAGGTTAACTCGCACTGGTTTTGGTGCAACCAGGGGCGAGTTGGGATGCGGTCTTTCGCTGACGACTATCTGCAGGCAGTGCGCCTGGTTCAGCGCGCGGTAAATCGTCACTCGCCACAGGGGAGGGTTTTCCTTTCACTGGAACACCATTGGAATGCGCGCTACGCTGGCGGCGACGATCAGCAGACGTTTCCAGCGCGGGATTTTCTTGAGTATTTCGCCGCTCGGGCCCGCGAGCAGGGTGATTTTGCCTGGCATGTCGCCTTTCATCCCTACCCCGAAAACTTGTTTGAGCCGCGCACCTGGCTGGACCGTTCGGCCACCGGGGATTGGCGGACGACGCCGCGCATCACCTTTCGCAATCTGGAAGTGTTGCTCGATTTTTTGCGACAACCGGAACTGCAGTTTGCCGGAGAAACGCGGCGAGTCATTTTGAGCGAGCAGGGCTTTCACACACCCGCTGGCGATGACGGAGAGCGGTTGCAGGCGGCCGCCTATTGTTACGCCTGGAAGAAGGTGCACACCATTCAGGGAATTGATGCTTTCATCCTCCATCGTCACGTCGACCACGCCCAGGAGGGTGGCTTGCGCTTGGGGCTCTGGACCCGAGGCTCTGAGAGCATTTCGGAGCCGGCGAGCAAGAAGTTGATCTACGATGTCTTCGCTGCCGCGGGGACGACGCGGGAAGAGGATGCGTTTCGTTTTGCCCTTCCGATAATCGGGATTTCAGATTGGAGTGAGCTGATTCGCCAGTGAAACCAGAACCTTTTGCTGGGTTGGCTTTCCTGATTGGCAGTTGGTCCCTCTCCCAACGGCCGAGCGATCCCGGTTACGATCTGGCCTTCGATTCCGGGAGCGAAGGGGAAAGCTGATGAGTTGGGTGCGACGTTTGGTTATGTTCGCGGGGGTGTGGGCGTGCTGCGGTTGCATCAGCCAAACTTGGCCACAGCGCGCGTTTGCGTGGCAAGCTGAGCAGAAGCAGGCCTTGATCGACCGAAAGCTGGCCGATTTGGCAATGCTGCCGAAACCTGAAGCGGGTGATTGGCTGATCGAGCCGGTGGAGCGAAAGGCGGGAGTCTTTCGCACGGAGACACCGGGTGAGCTGGCGCTCGATAACGGATTGGTGCGGCGAACTTTTTTGCTGCAGCCCAACTTGGGGTGTGTCGGCTTGCAGAATTTGCAAACTGGGCGCGAGTATGTTCGGGCAATTCGGCCCGAGGCCCGCGTTCAGTTTGGCGACCGCACCTACGACATCGGCGGATTGCAAGGCCAGCCCGTGGGCAACTTCCTGAGGACCGAGTGGTTTGGTGAATTGCGTACCGACTCCACGGCGTTCCAGCTGGAGTCGTTTGAGGTTGGGCCGATTCGCGAGCGGTTTGGCTGGAAACCCCGACGGGAATGGATAGCCGGCTGCGTTCCCGCGTGGCCTGCCGCGGGACTTGAGGTCCAGTTTGTCTTTTCTCCGCCAGTCTCGACTGACGGCAAGTCGCCTTCGATGGATCCGGCGATTCGAGTCGTGGTCCACTATGAACTTTACGACGGCCTGCCGCTGATTTCAAAGTGGATTCGAATCGTCAATTCGGGTGATACTGAGTTGCAGGTGTCGAGATTCACCAGCGAGATTCTGGCGACGGTTGAGGCCTCCAGCCAAGTCGAGGATTTGGCTGAGCCCTTCCTCCCGCTGTTGCATGTGGAAACGGATTTTACAACTTGTTCGATGGAGGGGACCACAGCTCAAGTTGATGCTGTGCACTGGAGTGCGGATCCGTCTTACGAGACTCAGGTCAATTATCGCAAAGAGACGAAGTGCCTGCTGGAGTGTCGGCCCCCGATGGGTCCGGACCGGCGGGTAGCTCCCGGGGGAGAGTTCCAGTCATTTCGCACTTGGCTGTTGCCGTTGGAAAGTCGCGACGAGACGCGGCGGATGCTGGCGCTGGGCCGTATGTATCGAGCGATTGCACCTTGGGTCCTCGAGAATCCTCTGATTCATCACGTCCGCAGCGCCGAGCCCGCGGCGGTTCGCCTGGCTATCGATCAATCGGCTGAGGTTGGTTTTGAATTGGTGATCATGACTTTTGGTAGCGGCTTTCAGATCGAGAATGATTCGGCGAAGTACTTGGCAGCGATGCGCGAGTTGACCGCTTATGCTCATTCCAAGGGTGTGGGGCTCGGTGGATATTCCCTCTTGGCGAGTCGCTCAGAGGGGGAGCGGCATGATGTGGTCAATCCACAGACGGGTAAGCCCGGCGGCTTTGCCCGTTTCGGCAACAGCCCCTGTTTGGAAAGCGAGTGGGGGCAGGCTTATTTCGCCAAGCTCTACAAATTTTTTGAGCAGACCGAAAGTGACGTCTTGGAGCATGACGGTTCCTATCCCGGGGATGCGTGCGCGTCGACCGTGCACCCGGGGCACAGGGGCTACGAGGACTCGCGCTGGGAGCAGTGGGAACGGATCACCAGCTTCTACCAGTGGTGTCGTGGGCGGGGTGTCTATCTCAACGTCCCCGACTGGTATTTTCTGCATGGTTCAAACAAAAACGGGATGGGTTACCGGGAAACCAACTGGTCGTTGCCGAGGGAGTGGCAGGAGATCATCGAGCGGCAGAACATCCATGATGGGACGCGGTATAAATTGCCGACGATGGGTTGGATGTTTGTTCCTCTGACGGAATATCACGGGGGCGGAGCAGCGGCGACGATCGAACCATTGGCGGAGCATCTTGATCACTATGAACGCCGCTTGGAGAACTTGTTGGGCGCTGGAGTGCAGGCCTGTTTCCGCGGCCCGCGGCTCTACGATACCGATCGGACTCGGGAGATGGTTGCCCGGCAAGTCGCTGCCTACAAAGCAGACCGGGCAATCCTGGACAGCCCGTTGATTCCCCTGCGTCGCGCTGACGGACGCGATTGGGATGGGTGGCTGCATGTGAATCCTGAGCTCAAGACGCCGGCTTTGGCCGTGCTTTACAACCCGCTGGCGACGGCAGTCGAGCGCGAGATCGAGGTGCCGTTGCTCTACTCCGGTTTGGTGGGTGAGTGCCGATATCAAATCGGCGCGAGCGCTCCGCAAACGGCCCGCTTGGATCGCGGAGAAAAGGCGTTGCTGCAGGTGGTCCTTCCTCCTCGCTCTGCCACCAGAATCAAGTTCTGGAAAGTTGGGGCGGGCGATTGAGCTGCAGCAGCGGGGCGGTAGAAAGCGGCGGATTGAGAGTTGGAGGGAATGGGGTACGATGGGTCCGGGATGGGAGCGGGGAGCGGTGGCAAAAGCAGGCGTTTTCAAGACTGCGATTGCTGGCCGCGGCCTGTTTGAGCCTGCCCGTTGGAATGGCGAAGGTGTAGGGAAAGGTTGACGGAGTGGAAGTGATGAGCAAGGGACCCGCTGCTGGGCACATTGATGCTGGGCACAATGACGCCGCTGGGCACATTGACAACGTGATGCGGGAAAATCGGAAGTTCCCGCCGCCTGCCGAGTTCGCCAAGCGGGCCAGGATCGGCTCACTCGAGGAATACCAGCGGCTTTACGCGCGGGCCCGCGACCATCGCGACGAGTTCTGGCGCGAGCAGGCCTACGCCGAGTTGCACTGGTTCCGCCCGTTTGACACCGTATTTTCCCGGCATGGTGACACGGTCAGTTGGTTCGAGGGAGGCCAGACTAATCTTTCTTATAACTGCCTCGACGCTCACTTGATGAAGGGGCTGGGGGAACGGACCGCTCTGATTTGGGAGGGGGAACCGGGTGAGACGCGGCAGCTTTCCTACGCTGAATTGCATCACCAGGTCTGTCGCTTCGCCAATGTGCTGAAGTCTCTCGGGATCGGCGTTGGGGATGTGGTTTCGATTTACATGCCGATGACTCCTGAGTTGGTCATCGCGATGCTGGCCTGCGTTCGGGTCGGGGCGATCCACAGCGTTATTTTTGCCGGTTTCAGCGCGGAGGCGATTGCCGACCGGAATCAAGATGCGCGGGCGAAATTGCAGATTACGGCGGACGGCTTGTGGCGACGGGGAAAAGTTCTGCCGCTGAAAGAAACGGTCGATGTGGCACTGCACAAATCGCCGACCGTGCAGCACTGCGTCGTGCTCCGCCGAATGGGCGGTGATTGTCCGATGGTTCCGGGACGCGATCATTGGTGGCATGAATTGATGGACCGCGCGAGCAGTGATTGTCCGGCGACCCCGCTGGACAGTGAAACTACCAGCTTCATTCTGTATACCAGCGGCTCCACCGGTAAGCCCAAGGGAATCCGGCATACGACCGCCGGTTACAACCTTTGGGTCAAGAAGACATTTCAGTGGGTCTTTGATTGGCGCGAAGAGGATATTTTCTGGTGTACGGCCGATTGCGGCTGGATCACGGGCCACAGCTACATTGTCTATGGTCCGCTGTCTAACGGCGCCACTGTCCTGATTTACGAGGGGGCGCCGAATTTTCCCGCCGAAGATCGTTTTTGGGACATTATTGAGCGGCATCGCCCCACGATCCTCTACACGGCTCCGACCGCGATTCGGGCGTTTATCAAGTGGGGTGACCAGCATGTGCTGAAACACGATCTCTCGAGCCTGCGTTTACTCGGCACTGTCGGCGAGGGGATCAACCCGGAGGCCTGGATGTGGTACCACCGCTTGATTGGCGGAGAGCGGTGTCCGATTGTCGATACTTGGTGGCAGACTGAGACAGGTGGGATCATGATGTCCCCATTGCCTGGTTGTACGCCGACCAAGCCAGGCAGTTGTACTTTGCCCCTGCCAGGAATCGTGCCCTCGATCGTGGATGAATCGTTGCAGGAAGTCGAGCGCAATCAGGGCGGGATGCTCTGCATTGCCGAACCGTGGCCGGGAATGCTGCGCGGCATTTGGGGCGATGATCGCCGATTTGTCGAGCAGTACTGGAGCAAGGTTCCGGGCAAGTATCTGACCGGGGATAATGCTCGAATTGATGACGATGGCTACTACTGGATCATGGGCCGCATCGACGATGTGATCAATGTCGCCGGGCATCGGCTGAGCACGATCGAGATCGAAAGCGCGCTCGTTTCTCATCCGGACGTGGCCGAGGCCGCGGCCGTTGGAAAGCCCGATGAGATTAAGGGACAGGGGATCGCTGTCTTTGTCACCATTCGCAGTTCGGAGCCCGCACCGGGACTGCGCGAGGCGTTGAAGCTTCACGTGCGAAAGGAGATTGGGGCCTTGGCGGTTCCCGATGAGATTCGGATAACTCATGCCCTGCCCAAGACCAGAAGCGGCAAGATCATGCGGCGCTTGCTCCGCGATATTGCCAGCGGCAAAACTGAGATCTCCCAGGACACCAGCACTCTGGAAGATTACAGCATTCTGGCCAAACTGCGGGGCGACGAGGAATAAGCTTCCCCGGGGCAGGTCGCTCTTGTCCTTTCCTCCGAGTCCGAGAGGAATCGTTTTCTGGCTGCGAGGAGAAGACGCCTGGCTTGGCCCCTTCCCCCGCTGGCTGTAAACCTGGTCGCGGTACGGTCGAGTGCTGAAGTTGTTGCGCGGGGCCACTCCAGCATTGACGGACTGGACTGTCAGGTCGCAGGACGGAACCTGGTCTCGAGGGGAAGACGCGCACCGCCGCGTGGGGAGAGGCAGCGTTTGATTCCGGGACTTCCCGTCGCCGTTCCACGGCCCTTTGTTTCACGGCCTCCCAGTTCTCGTAACGCGGAGTTGAGCGGTTTGAGGCTCGCAGGACAGGGGCGGCAACTCGCGGGCCTCAAAGTTTGCCTGACTTGCCTGTCTTTTCTGGCGAGGGTCGTTTTTCAAGTCGGTGGCAGTCCGAGCACGATTCTTGAGCCGGTGTCGATGCGAAAAGATTCGTGCCCGCCGAGCGGCAGGGCCGATAACAAGAGAGACGGTGCGCTGTCTGCTGCGCGGTGGATTGGAAGCTGGTTTCCCCAAAGGTCCTGGGAAATCAGGACTGGTCCTCACCAACCGTCGTGCGGGGGATTCGTCGCGAGCCCCTTGGCAATCAGTGTCCGGTAAAGGCGCGCTCAGGGAAGTCAACATGGTTCAGCGTCGGGAGTTTATTGCGGCTTGTATCGTCGCCGGTATGAGTGGTACCGCCGCTTGGGGAGCCAGCGAAGGCGATGAACAGCGGGATTTGAATTGGGCCTGCGAGGTGGTTCAAACTCCGCCCGCATCGCTCAAGCGGCGGGCTCCCGTGGTCACCGGGGTTTGTTTAGCGCACGACGAGAGTTTGCTGGCAGTTGTCGGCGACGACCACTTGGTCAGTATCTATGACTTGGTTTCCCGGAAGTTCCGGGGAACATTACAGGCTCATCGCGACTGGGTGCGGGCTGCAAGTTTCGCCCCAGATCGATCGACCCTCGCAACGGCCGGGAATGACCGGATGCTGTTTTGCTGGAATCCGGCAAACTGGGAGCAACCGCTGCTGCTGGCACAACAGCCAAACGCCATTTTTGGGCTGGCCTTCTCGCCGGGAGGGGATTCGCTGGCGAGCGTTGGTTTCAGCAGCACATTGTTTATCTACGACATGGTCAACCGGCAGGAGCGTCGCCGGTTGGAGTGCCCGTGTGAAGACATGCGGGCAGTGGCCTATTCCCGGGACGGTGAACTGGTGGCAGCGGGTGGCCGCTGTGGCACAGTTCGGGTCTGGGAGGCGGCCAGCGGCAAGCCCGCCGCGGAATTCAAGGTACATCAGCAGCGCATTCGCTCGCTGCAATTCAATTCGCGACGCCAGATCCTGAGTTGCGGGGACGACCAGGTCGTGGCCTTAACGGACCCTTTTCAACCAGCCCTGAGTCAGCAATTGCCCCGCCAGGCTTCCAAGTTGTTTGCCGTCACCTTGCTGGATGATCAGACGTGTGCGACCAGCGGGAGCGATAACCGGATTGCGATTTGGGATCTTGAAACACGGAAATCGCTGGGAAGCCTCAAGGGGCACACCGGCACGGTCAGCTGCCTGAGCAGCGGACAGCAGTTACTGGTCAGCGGAAGTTACGACACACAGATTCGGATTTGGCAACGGACGGCCAAGGTCGGGCAGCTGACCAATCCTGCGAACCAGCGGGAGGATAACAGCTGGAGTCCGCGGATTCGATAGGCGTTCGGAACCAAAAATTCAAGGAAGTTGCTCGCGTGAAGGGGCAGTGCCCCGTCCGGAAAATTGCCGGCAATCGAGCGAGTACTTGTTCAGGGAGGATACTCAGTTGGGTCTGGTCAAGCGAATCATCAGTTGGGGTCAACCGGGCAAGCCAAAGGTTAAACCTGCACTCTCGAGCAGTGCGGCGCTGGAGCGGCGTTGCCACTTTGAGTTGCTCGAACCCCGGAAAGTCCTCGCCGTCAATCCTGTCGTGATTGGGGTGACTTATCACGAGGGCGACATCGGACAGGACACGACTCCTGACAACTTTGAAGTCACCTATGTGGGCGGCAGCGCGACGACCCAGTTGACCCAGTTTCGGATTTTTGGCGACAAGGATGGGAGCGGGAGCGTCAGCGACGGGGACATGCTCTTCGACGTGGCCGCCGGAGGTCCCGGGACCGCTGGATTCCATCCGTTTCTCTTCGATGCCTCCCGAAGCTCCGGGATCACGGCCAATGATGTCACGGGTGTGCAGGTCAGCCCGGATGGCTTGAGCCTGATCGTGAACGTGGCGAACTTCCAGGCGGGAGACAAGTTGGCATTTACGATTGACGTCGACGAGGTCGAGGGCCAGCTGATCGACAAGATCGCGTCGGGGGTCGAATTCGAAAAGTCTCGGTTCGAGGCAACGTTTGTTGATGCTCACTACACGTTTGCCGCCAAGACGGTGACGGCCACAAAACTGCTGGAAAACAACTTCCTCCAGACCCAGACTTCGGGAACCTTTTACGACTACTACGACAATCTTCTGGCCGCAGGGAGTCAAGCCGGTGGTGCGACACTGCAACTGCGCAGCGACAACGATCAAGGACAATCCGATCGTTCCGCGGCCTCGATTGCGGCCTTTGACCTGATTCCCAAGCCGGTCGTGTTGCGGGGAAATGTCTACAGCGATCCGAGCATTGCCTGCGGTCCCAAGGGGCAATTACTCGGCATCGGCGGGGTGGAGCTCAACCTGGAACGCCTCAACACGGCGACTCAGAAGTACGAATGGGCTGCCAAAACGACGACCGGCGCCAATGGAGCTTATGAGTTTGGGCAAAGCCTGAATTTACTGCCCGGCACCTACCGGGTCGTGCAAAACCAGCCGAACGGCTTCCTCGATGTGTCCGCTTCAGCGGGTAAGGTAAACGGAGCTACCTCCGGAACCGTACAGGACGATGCGCAAGGTAATGCCAACATTATCGCCGGGATCAATATCGCGCTCGGCGGGTATGTCGCGACCGATTACGACTTTGTGGAAGTGCGACCGATCTCATTGGCAGGTCGAGTTTGGCATGACCGCAACGACAATGGAAAAGTCGATACCGGGGAAGAAGGAATTGCCAACGTCTCGATTCGTGTGACGCGGTTGGGTTCGGCGGACAGCACGCGGCCCGATCCCTTTGCAGGGCAAAATCTGCCGTTGGTGATTCAAACCAAGGCGGATGGCACTTATTCGATTGATAGCCTCCCTCCGGGCTTGTACGAAATCTTCGAAGTCAGCAATTACCCACCCGGGGCGAATCCCCTTTCGGGATTTGTCGACGGCAAGGACTCGATCGGTCTGGTCAATGGCCAGCAGTCTGGCCAAGCGGAAAACGATCGCTTTACTCAAGTCAAGGTTTGCGCCAATGAGGGAGCAACCGAATTCAATTTCGGAGAATTGAAGCCGACCTCGATCAGTGGCTACGTCAGCCTGGCGACGCCTTCCGGCGACTGTCTCCGATTCGGGCAGCCGGGATACAAGGGGATTGCCGGAGTGACGATTCAGCTTTTTGATTCGTCGGGCAAGCTGGTCGCCTCAACGCTGACCAGTGCAACTGGCAAATACGAGTTTCTGGACCTGCGGAACGGTGTCTACACAGTTGTGGAAGTCCAGCCCTCAGGCTACCTCGATGGCGGTGAGATGCTGGGGCAGGTGAACGGTGTGGGCAGCGGAATCGCGTCCGCCAATGACCGCTTTACGGGGATCACACTTGCCAGCGGGCAAGCGGCGGTAAACTATGACTTCTGCGAACACCTCCCAGCGGAGATCTGCGGCCGCGTCTGGCATGATCGCAATAACAATGGTGTGATCGACTCCGGTGAGGAGCCGATTGCCAATGTTCTGCTTGAACTTTTTGACAAGCAGGGCAACAAGCTTGCCGAAACGAGGACGGACGTCCAAGGAAAATATTGTTTCGCCAATCTTTACTACGGCGAATACTCCGTCGTCGAGACCCAACCCGCTGGCTATCTCGACGGCAAAGAGTCGCTGGGGTTCGTTGCCGGATTGGCTGTAGGTGAAGCCCAGAACGACAAATTCTCCAAGATTATCGTGCTCGGCGGACAATCAGGTCAGGAGTACAACTTTGGAGAACTGAAGCTCGCCAGCCTGTCCGGCTTTGTGATGGTCGACAAGGACGGGAACTGCGTGTTTGATTCAACCAAGGGTGACCAGCCGCTGGCGGGCGTCAAGCTTGAATTACTCGACAAGTCGGGCAAATTGCTTGCCAGTACGCAGACGGGAGCTGATGGGCGATACGAGTTTGCCGATCTTGCCCCCGGCGAGTACACCGTTCGTCAGATTCAGCCCTCCAAATTCTTCAACGTTGGTCAGTCAGTCGGCACAGCGGATGGTCGACCGGGGACAGGTGACGGTTCGGGCCAGAACACGATCACTGCGATCAAGATTGCCTCGGGCGAGACGCTGGTTCAGTACAACTTCTGCGAGGAACTGCCCGCCGAAATCTTCGGTCGCGTTTGGGAGGATGGACCGGCCTTCAAAACCAGAGACGGCAATCTGCCCAGTGATTATCGCGGCCAGCGCGATGGAATTTACCAAGCTGGCATCGATACGCCGCTCGCGGGCATCCGGATGCGATTGTACTACTACGTCGACCCGGTGGCCGGCGAGTTGAATCCACGGCCGGTGACGTTGAAAGAAGTCTTGCCTGGTCAGTACCCTCAACTCGGTGACAATCCGGACGCAGGCGTCTGGGTGCTGACCGATGCCCAGGGGAATTACTCGTTCACCGGTTTGAGGGCGGGGTCCTATATCGTGCTGCAGGAGCAGCCAACCGGGTATTCCGACGCCAACGACATCGTCGGATCGACCACTGGGTTCGCCTACAATTCAATGTTTGACGCTTCGCTTGCTCCCGAATCGATTCTGAGTCAGTTCTCAACCGCACAGGTGATGGACTCGATTGTGAACATCAAGGTCGAGTCGGCCGGGGTTTCGGTGCAGAACAATTTCACCGAGGTGAGGGCCATTGCTGACCCTGTGAATCCTTACTTGCCGCCGCTGCCTGTGACGCCTTGGAACCCGGGAGGCCCGCGACCGGAGCTTGGCGGTTGGTTCCTCGGTGGCCTGGGGGGTTCGGCTGGATTGCCTGGTTTCCCCGGGTTGGACCGGGCGATCGTCGGAGCCATTTCGGTCGGAGGTGGGAGTTCGCCCTACACCTGGCATTTGAGCGTGGTGAACGCGGGGACACCTCGAGCCATTGGCGAATCGGATTCGGCCCAAACGGAGTGGTTGCAGGCGACCTTTATCCGCAATGACGACTGGAATCGCTTTGCCATGGACGAAGCCGATTGGTCGTTCTCCACTACTGATGAAAAGGCTTTGAAGAAGCTGGAGAAGGATATCTCGTTTGGCATGCTGGACGGAGTTCCGTTGGCGGGCGATTTCGATGGAGACGGCGCTGATGAAGTTGCTGTTTACCGCGATGGCTATTGGATGCTGGATCTCAATCACAACGGCGCCTGGGATGACCAGGACTTGCTCGCTCGCCTCGGCAAGGACGGGGACCAACCGGTGGTAGGTGACTGGGATGGGGACGGCAAGGACGACATCGGAATCTACGGTCCGATGTGGCAGGGTGATCCGGAGGCGATTGCCCGCGATCCGGGGTTGCCTAATCCGGAGAATCTGGCCTACACGAATCCGAAGAATGTACCGCCGCTGGTTGTGGAGAGCGCCTCCGGTGCGCGGACCATGAAGCTGACTGCTTTTGGCCGACAGCGGACCGATATCGTCGATCACGTTTTTGGCATCGACGAGTACCGGCATCAGGCAGTGACTGGAGATTGGAACGGGAGCGGGACGCGATCGATCGGCACGTTTGATGGCGGGGCCTGGCGGTTGGATGTCAACGGCGACGGCCGCTTTGATCATGCCGATGTTTTCGCCTCGTTCGGCGAAGAGGGCGACTTGCCCGTAGTCGGCGACTTTGATGGCGACGGCGTCGAGGAAATCGGAATCTATCGCAACGGGGCCTGGGTGATCGACACCAATGGCAATCGTCAGGTGGATGAGGGAGACCGCCGCTTTGAGTTCGGCAAAGCCGGAGACTTGCCCGTCGTTGGCGACTGGGATGGCGACGGCAAGGATGACGTGGGGCTTTATCGGGCCCGCCGATCCGCGGAATAATTTTTGGTCCGGACTTCGCGAGCTTGAGGCAGGAATGACCGAGCCAATGTCACTGAGTCCGCTTCCAGGGGACTCGAGCTTGCGCTCCGAGGACCTGCTGTGTCGCCGAGAGAACTGGATCGCGGTCAACAAGCCGGGGGGAGTGCTGACCCAGGCTCCGCCGGGAATCGACAGTGTCGAGTTGCGGGTGTATCGCTGGCGCCAAGAGCAGTTGACTGGGGGGAACTCCGAGTCGAATTATGTTGGGGTCCCGCACCGTTTGGATCGTCCCGTTTCCGGGGTCATGCTGCTGGGGCTTTCTCGCAACATGACGCGCCGGCTGGCGGAGCTTTTCCAGCGGCGCGAGGTGACCAAACGCTATTGGGCGGTGGTGGAGGGAGAGGTTGCGGAGGATGCCGGAACCTGGTCCGATTTCATGCGCAAGATTCCGGACGAAGCGAGATCCGAGATTGTCTCCGGCGATCATCCCGAGGCTCAGTTGGCCGTACTAAACTATCGAGTGTTGGGGCGGTCGCCGAGACGGACTTGGCTGCGGATTGAGTTAGAGACTGGGCGGACGCACCAGATTCGGCTGCAATGCTCGGCCCGGGGCTACCCGATTGTGGGCGACGAATTGTACGGCGCCCGAACGGTTTTCGGCCCTCAAACGACCGATTTGCGGGAGCGGTGGATCGGATTGCACGCCCGGCGATTGAGTTTCCGCGAGCCCGGGGGGCAAGCGGGCAATTTAATTAACCTGGTGGCACCACTGTACATTCCCTGGGAGCCACTCATTGGGAACTTTCCCCAAATGCTTGAGCTGGAAAATCACTAAAGGGGCCAATGGACGAGAAGCGTTTTTTCTGTTTGCGCGGGTTCATGAAGTCAGGCACGAACTGGTTGGGTTCGTTGCTGGATAACCATCCCGCAGTGAGTTGCCAGGGTGAGTATCACTGGCAGGAGATCGTCGGTCCAATCCATTCGCGGAACACGAAATCATCCATGTTGATGGACGACGGTTTTCGGCGATTTGCCATCGCCCGGTTTGAGGGTGCGATCAAGCGTTCCATGCTATTCGGAGTGAAACCGGGTGCGGTGGTGATTGGGGATCGGACTCCGCACACGCTCGCTCCCGTCATCCTGCGGCATGCACACCATATCTCGATCATTCGGGACGGGCGGGATATTGTCGTGAGCCGCGCGTTTCACCTGTTCAATAATCCGCAGGTCTCGCGGTTGTTTCAGCGCAACCGGGAGGCGGCTGCTGACTTGGAAAGCTTTCAGCAGGACCAGTGGTACTTCTCCAAGCATCCGCACAGGCTTTTGCGGCACGAAGAAATCGTTCGCGATACAGCCCGGTGGTGGCGGCAGCATCTGGAGCAGGATCGCCGCACGGTGGACGCTCATCCTCGCCTCCCTGTCCGGTTTGTCAAATACGAAGAACTCCATCAACGGACGGCGGAGTTGACCGGAGAGTTGCTGCAGTTTCTCGGGGTCGACCCGGAACTGGCGCCGCCGCTGAGCGGCAAGTTGCTGCCCGGCTTTGAGCAGGAGCGGCCGAACGAGTTTTTCCGCAAAGGTGCCATCGGCGATTGGCGGAATTACTTTGACGAACAATCCAAGGCCTGGTTCCTGGAAGAGGCTCAAGCGGAGCTGAAGACACAAGGGTACGAGCAAGACGACAATTGGTAGAAGGCGCGGTTCTCCTGAGCTTTGATTCCGCTGTTGGCGTCGTCCACCCGGAGTTCCGGACGCCGCGCCCGGTTCGCAAGCTGTTTGCGCAGTCCCCTGCAGGGGCGCTTCTGGCCTAACCCTGCAGCTCTTTGACCTCTTTCAGGATAGCTGCGAGTTCAGCTTCCAGTTTTTTCAACTCTTCCGGGTCATCGAGCTGTTTCTTGGCGCCCGAGATTTGCTTGACCAGCAAGTCCTGTTTTTTGCGGAGGACTTCAACCCGTTTTTTGGCCTTCTTGTCCATGGCTTTCCACTTTCAGAATGGTGAGGGAGCTTTCTGGGGCGGCGAACATCGAAGCCCATCATACCGCCAAATCATCGGCGGCGGCGAGATTACGGCTCGAAGTGAAATGTTTGCAGGGCCCAGCGCCAAAGTCGGGAAGCGAGCGAACGGTAACCGACCTGGACGAAGGCGACTCCGGTCGCGCCGGAGAGAGTCGTAGCCGACTCGGAGTCGGGTTGGGGCTTGACCACCACAGCGGCGACTTGATAGCGCGGGTTGAGCGGTCGTTCCCGCAGGTTCGCGTCGGTTTGAGTCGGAATCTCACCGCCGAGTTTGAGTGCCAGTGCGGCCGGGATTGACTCAACCGGTTGAGCAGACAACTCGCCTGTCATCGCCCGGAGAACGGTACCAGGGGCGGAATTCAACCAAAGCTGGACGCTTTGCCCGGGCATCAACGGTTCGGTCTCTTCCTGGCTGACCAAAAGAATCGCCTCAAATTGTTCCTCGGGCGCGTAAATCGTGCCCAGCGAAGTTTGCGGCTCGAGAAAATGGCCAGCCTGTCGCGGCTTCAGCGGTTGGCCAGACCATTGTTCGAGTTTGTCGGTCGGGGAGGGAGGGGCCGAGCGGCGATGGGCAGGGAGCAGTCGTCCCGTGGCTGGAGCGACGATGGTCAGTTCCCCGGCTTCTTTCTGTTTGGTCATTCTTTGCCTCTGGGCCGCGAGCACTGCCGCGCGCATTGCGGGAAGCTGCGAGGCCACGGCCTCGTCGGAACTGCTCCAGGTCTGGGCGATTTTGAGTTGAGCTTCCGCGGCGGCTAGTTCGCCTTGCAACTGAGCGAGTTCGACATCCAGTTCAGGGGCGCGAAGGCGTACGATTGGTTGTCCGGCCTCGACTTGGTCGCCCGGCTGTGCCAATACTTCGGCGACGATTCCCGGTGTCTCGACGTAGACCTGCCGCGCGTCGACGGGTTGGAAAAAAAACGGACAACGGATGCAGTAGGGCAAGGGAAGCAAAAGCAAAACGCCGACCAGTGCCAGGCAGGTAGCGACAGACAGGGCGAGGCGAGTTCGCTTCATGGCATTCCATCTCCCGGGAACAGAAAGGTAACGGTAGGCATTTCTTGCCGGAGGGATAATCAAGCCCAGCAACGCGCACAACGCGAGGCCCTGCCCCATGATTTGGAGGCCCCATGGTTCCAGCACTTGGCAGAGAAGCCAGATGATGCCGAAAGTCATCAACCAGCGGTAAACCAGAGAGGCGAGTGCATAGGTCCAGAGAAGCCAGCGGCGAGACTGAGTTTGCCATGGGGCCGAGCGAACGGGCAAGCCAGATAACCAGTGAGACAAGGCCTGGGTCACCTGTTCCGACGCTCGTTGTTTCAGATTGGGAATCTCCAACCAATCCGCCAGGAGGTAGTAGCCGTCGTACTTCATCAGCGGATTGGCGTTGAACAGCAAGGTCCCCACCGAGCAGACAAACATCACGTTTAACGCCAGTTGGTTGATCAGGCCCGGCAGCGTAGCCCACCAGACGATCGTCGCACATGCGGCCAGCAACAGCTCGACATAAATCCCGGCGAACGAAATCGCCATCCGTTTCCATTTGTCGTTCAATCGCCAGCTGTCAGAGACGTTCGCGTAAAGGCAAGGCGTAAACACCAGGAGCATCAAGCCCAACTCATGGCATTGGCCGCCATAACGTCGACTGGTCAGCGCATGTCCCAGTTCGTGGCAAACTTTCGTCAGCCCGAGGACCAAAGCAAGGCTGAGCCAGTTTCGCCCCGCGAAAAATTCCTGCATGGTCGGAAGTCGGGACCAGAATTGTTCGAATTGAGTCAGGACCAGAGCCAGCGCCGTGAGCATGAGCAAGCCCGCGGTGACGAAGGCCAGTGGGCTGAACAGGCAGCGGGTCCACGGTTCGATGGCAGCGAGCAAGCGCTCTGGGTCGAGCCCGCGAAAGCGGATCGCCAAAGGATTGGCGAATTGCTGAAGAAGTTGCTGGCGATGTTTTTTGCGACTTCGCTGATAAAGTTGCGCGCCCTGACCGCTGCGCTCACTGAGTACCAAACCGCTGCGGTGAAGCTGGCCAAGCAGCTGTTGGAGTTCCTGCGAGTTGATGCGCTGTGGAGCAAAGCGTTCCTGGAAGCGAGTGATGAGTTCCTCAATTGAGGTTTTCCCGTCGAGCGACGAGAGCAGAAAATGCTCTTCCTCTTCAAAGCGATAGTACTTGAGGCTCAGCGGATCAGTCACCAGCCAACAGCGACGCCCCTGGTAGACCTGCGGCTGGGTCCGCAAATCCGGTCTGATTCGCAAGGGAAGAGGTTGGTCGCGATGGAGAGACGTGGAGGCTGGAGGCACGATCCGTCGGTTGTTCGCTGCTGGTTAAAAAAGGTTTGAGACTCGGCGAGCCGGTGGAGGGCTTTTAGCGAATTTTGCTGGTGGCGAGCAAGGACAAAAGCGGTCGCATGTGAAGTGCTAGCAGCGGCCTGTCGGTTGGCGTTGCCGGAACGGACCGAGGGCGACTAGATTAGGGAGCGTCGGGTGGCGGGGCGCAGGACAGGGTCGCCATCGACGGGAACTTCCGGGAGGGAAGGGCCCTGAGTGTGAAGCAGTTGTGCGGAAGGCGAGGGATCGCAATGTTCAAGTTAGCGGGGAATTCTGGCGACCGTCCGGGTGCAGGCACGGTCTCGATCGTTGTTCCGATCTACAACGAGCAAGATAATGTCGCCCTGTTGATTGAGGAGATTGAGCGGACGCTGGTCGACTTCTCCTCTCCCTGGGAGTTGATTCTGGTCGACGATGGCTCGAGCGATGAAACGGTGCCGCGGTTGCAGCGTCTGGCTGAATCCCGTCCCTTTGTGCGCCTGGTTTTGTTGAGAAGAAATTTCGGGCAAACTGCGGCGATGCATGCCGGGATTCAGCATGCGGCCGGCGACATTATTGTGACCATCGATGGTGACTTGCAGAACGACCCGGCTGATATCCCGCGACTGGTGGCCAAAATCGAGGAGGGGTACGATTTGGTGCACGGCTGGCGGAAGCATCGCCAAGACCGATTCCTCAATCGGAAACTCCCCTCAAAAATCGCCAATTGGCTGATTAGCCGCGTTACCGGTTTCCCGATTCATGACCTCGGCTGTACGCTCAAGGCGCTCCGACGGGATTTGGCCCAGCAGCTCGAGCTTTACGGCGAGATGCATCGATTTATTCCGATTTTGGCCCATCAGATTGGGGCCAGGTCCTGTGAGTTGGTGACAAATCATCGGGCGAGAAAGTTCGGAACAACGAAGTATGGAATTGGTCGCACGACTCGTGTCATCCTTGATTTGATCACCGTGCGCTTTTTGCAGAAGTACTTTGACAGCCCGATGAAGTTCTTCGGCAAACTCGGGATGCTGGTTGGCGGAGTGGGTTTGCTCGCCGGGCTGGGCGCGGTGGCAATGAAGCTGTTTGCCGGAACTGATATGACGGGTAATCCGCTGCTGCTGCTCAGCATCTTGGCAATCATCCTGAGTGCTCAGTTTGTCAGTTTGGGATTGCTGGGTGAAGTCAATGCTCGAATCTACTTTGCGAACGGGCGGCGGCAGAACTACCAGGTTCGGGACTTGGTGAATTTCGAGCGCCGCGACTTCACCCATCCGGTGCGCAAAATGGCGAGCTGAGGTTGTTCCTCTCAGCGACAAGTCAGCGGCAAGTCAGCGGCAAGTCAGCGGCAAGTCAGCGACAAGGTCGAGCGACGAAGATCGCCGCTGCAGGGTACACCCCGGAACAGCTGCGGTCGCCGGCGCGCCGGGCGCCCAAGGCAGTCTAAAAGGGAGGTCGCCAGCGAGGCGGCCCGATTCGAGGGGGATCAGCGGTGGCGACTTGTCAGCCGGTTGGTTTGGGGCACCGATCATTCAGACTGTCGTGGGGGCTTGGGTACTGCAAATGACCCGATGCACTTAATGGAAGATCTGTCGGTCGAGTTGGCGGTAGTTGATCGCCTCCAGCAGATGATCGTATTTGATTTGGGGGGTATCCTCGAGATCGGCAATGGTCCGGGCGACGCGGAGGATTTTGTCGTGGGCGCGGGCGGAGAGTCCCATTTCATTGACGTTGTTTTTCATCAGGTTCATTGATTCCTTGTCGAGTCGGCAGAATTCCCGCAGTTGCTTGCTGGACATTTGCGAGTTGTACAGAATCCGCATTCCATTGAAGCGACGCCGCTGGTGCTCCCGGGCGCGCAGGACTTGTTCACGAATGACGGCGCTGGATGTCCCCGGGGTAGTTGAGGAAAGTTCCTTGTATTCCGCGGCGGGGACCTCGACGTGGATATCGAGGCGATCGAGCAGGGGCCCTGATATTTTGCCCATATAGCGTTCGATTTGGGTGGAGGTGCAATTACAGGTGCGGCGCGGGTCGGTGCGGAAACCGCAGGGGCAGGGGTTGAGCGCCGCGACGAGCATGAAATTCGCGGGGAAGGTGTTGGACTTGAGGGCCCGGCTGATGGTCACCACCCGGTCTTCCAGAGGTTGACGCAGAACCTCCAGTGTCCGCCGATTGAACTCCGGCAGCTCGTCCAGAAACAAGACTCCGTGGTGGCTCATCGAAATTTCGCCGGGGGTGGGAGTGCTCCCCCCGCCGACGAGGCCTGCCTCGCTAATCGTATGATGAGGGCTGCGAAAAGGGCGGCGGGCCATCAGTGGTTGGCCGGGTGGGAGGCGGCCGATCGCGCTGTAAACGCGGGTCGTTTCGATCGACTCGTCCGGCGTCAGCGGAGGGAGGATCGTCGGGATTCGTTTCGCGAGCATGGTCTTGCCGCTCCCCGGAGGTCCGAGCATCAGAAGGTTGTGGGCTCCTGCTGCCGCAATCGTGATGGCCCGCTTGGCGAGCTCCTGTCCCCGGACGTCGGCAAAGTCCTCGTCATAGCCGGCGAGTTCCTCGAACAGTTCGGTCAGGCGCGAGGGCGTGGGTTGAATGTCGACCTCGCCGAGGAAAAAGGCGACAGCTTGGGTCAGGCTGTCGATCGGAATCACATCGAGTCCCTCAACCACCGCGGCCTCGCCCGCATTTTGCCTTGGCACGAGCAATCCGCGGAGGCCATCGCGTTTGGCGCGCATTGCGATCGAAAGGACTCCTTTGGCGGGTCGAGTATGACCTTCAAGGGCAAGTTCACCGACGACAGCGTAGTCGGTAAATCGCTCGGACTCGATTTGTTGGCTGGCCGCCAGCATCCCGAGCGAAATCGGAAGGTCGAACGTGGCTGCCTGCTTCGGAAGTTCGGCCGGTGCCAGGTTGATGACCACCCGGTCATTGGGGCGCTCATAACCCGAATTTTCCAACGCTCGACCGACGCGGTGCGTGCTTTCGCGAACGGCCGCTTCAGGAAGGCCCACCAGAATCGTCTTTGGGATGGCAACCGGAGAGACGTCGACCTCGACTTCCACGGGTTCAGCTTCGATGCCCAGGAGCGAGTAGGTTTGGAGTTTTGCAAGCATGGCTAACGATTCCGGACTAAAAATGTGAACATCCGAACAGTTAGTCGATTAGAATATCCCACTCGCGTGGGGCTGCAAAGCAGGGGGCCGGCGTTTCTTTTGCTTAAATTTGAGGTTTTCTGCGGACGATTCGGGGGGTAGGCTGGTGGCAGTTTGCTCGTTTGAATTGGCTGATTCCGCGTCAGCCAAGCGCAGATTCCCCTGAGGTGTTCTTTATTTCTGGAGGAAACCATGAGTCAATTCCCTTCCCGCACCGGTTCGGCAAACAAGCCAGTGGTTGGCATCCCCAATGGAACTCGAGCCGATTTGCTGAGCATCGCCAAGTATCAAAAGGGGATTCTGCTTGGGATTCTTTTGAGTCTGGCAGCGACCATTGCAACCTTAGCCGCTCCCCTTGACCTGAGGTTCTGGTTCGGGCTGCTGTTATACGGGGTGGGGCTGTTGAACGCAGTTTTTATCTTTTTGCTGTCAACCAAGTTGTTCGGCACGATCAAGGGCATTGGCCTCGCCATCTTGACCATCGTTCCGTTTTTGGGGTTGCTGATTCTGCTGTTGGTCAATGGACGGGCGACCAAGATTCTGAAGCAGAACGGGATCGGGGTCGGTTTGTTAGGTGCCAAACTGTCTTCGATTTAAGCGCCGTGACGTTCCTCATCGAGCCCGCTGCGGGGTGAAAACGAAAACGCTGAAACGCGGGTCTGAACCTCGCGTTGGAAACGGGACTTGGCCGCGCTTTGGGCTGACCGTTTTCAGGCGCGATAGATTTCGGCCATCTTGCGCACGATTTCAGCCATGTGCTGACGGGCCGAGGAAGGGCTGAGGATTTCCGCGTCGGCACCGAGATTGAGAACGCGGGGAATGATGTCGAGGTCGTGAGCCGCTTTGACCGTTAATTCAATCCCGCCATCTTTGAGAGGCTTGACGATTTGCTCGGGATGCCACGGGTCTTCCTGAACCCAGCGGGCGGCGTGGGCGGCAATCCGAATCTTGAAGTCGCGGGGATGGTTGCTCACGAACATCCCGAGCGAATGTCCAATGAACTTCTCCAGGTCCAGGTCGGCCGGAATTTTAAAATACTTGTCGAGCACATCCGCTTTTTCGAACCGGTCGAGCTTCCAGCTGCGAACGCGGGAATCCGGGTTCGCATCTTCGGCGGCCGCGGCAATGATGTAGAGGCTGGACTGAAACAAGACGATGGCGTAAGGCTCAAGCTCCCGTTGGGCTGGGGGCTTGCCGAGCGAGTGATACACCACATCCACTACGCGATGTTCGAGGATAGCCCGATTAAGGGTCTTGATGATCCCGTGTTGTTTCTCGTAGTTTTTGACTGGTAACCCCATCACCCGCAGCGTGCGGCTGTACTTTTCATAATGCTCCAACACGGGAGCGGGGAGTTCCTCCCGAATTTTGTTCCAGAACGATTCGATGCCCATCCAGAAGGGCGTTCCGGCGAGGGGGAACAGCAATTGCCGGCCGAGGGAGAGGGCGATCAGTTCGGTGGCAGACGCGTTGATCTTGTGCGTTTGCTTGTACTGCGGACCGAGTTTCCAGACTTTTCCGCGTTGGGTGTCGTGGTCATCGACGTCGATGCCCGCTGCCTGCAAGGCTTGCAGGTCACGCTTGATCGTTCGCGTATGCAGCGACGGAATTCCCAATTCATCAATCAGATCGTCCCTGATTTCTTCCAGGGTTTTGCCAAACCGGACGCGCTCGAGAATCTGAAGAATCTTGTGTTGGCGAATCAGTTGCTCGTTGCGAGCCATGGGGGCGTGCCTCTGGAAAGCCGACTGTTGAAATCCCTTGACGTCGAGAAACTCGCCGGGGCTCGCGGTTGGTTTCTGTCCCAGCCCTCGGCGAGGCACTGTCGGTCAGCCTACCGAAGCCGACGCCAGTCGACAACCCAGTCCGTCCGCTGGGGGGCAGGGGAGGCCAGACTGAGGCACCAGCGGGCAGCGGGCTGAGTCACGGCAGCAGGCTGAGTCAGAGTTGCGGTCCACGACTCGAGAGCCGCATCGGGAGTTTGAATCCAGGTCAGGAATCCGGTATCCACCAACTGCACATGGCCGCGGTTTTCGGTGAGTGGGCCGGAGTAGTCGAGATAGACGAGGCGATGGTCAGGCAGGCGGCGGGCAGCGGTGGTTTGGTCAGTCAGCAGCGGTCGAATCGGCAGCTCCCAAGTCAGCAGAGCACCTCTCCACTCCAGCAACAAATCGAAATGGTCGCTCCGCTCTGCCGCGGGGGGCAGGCGATGATGAAGCACGGCGAAGCGAAGTTCGGGGGAGTCCGCAACGGATTCAGACAAACGAGAGCCCCAATTCGCGGGATACGATGTGCTTCAGTCTGGCGACTACTTCGGCCAGGGACAGATCGTCGGTAACGAGTTCGACAGCGCCGGGCGCTTTGAGCAAGCGGCCGACCGGTCGGGATTCGTCACGGCGGTCCCGTTCCTTCTGCTGCGCGAGGATGGATGCGTAATCGGACGGTTCCTTTTTCTCGGCCAGTTCGAGGCAGCGGCGTCGGGCCCGGGCTTCGGGGCTGGCGGTGAGATAGATCTTGCAGCCCGCATCGGGGAAGGCGACCGAGCCCTGGTCGCGACCCTCGCAGACATAGTTGCCCGTGGCGGCGATTATCCGTTGCCGGCGCACCAGTTCGGCCCGAACCTGGGGATGGTCAGAGACCGTGGAAATGTTGGCGTTGACAGCCGCAGTCCGAATGGCCCGAGTCACATCCTGTCCATTGACCCAGACGCGGTCGGAGTCGAATTCAATTTCCATCGCACGGGCTGTCTCGGCGACAGCCGTCTCATCGGCCGGGTCGAGATCGCGTTCGAGCACGAGCCAGGTGACCGCGCGATACATTGCTCCGGTATCGAGGTAGGAGAAGCCAATTTGCCGGGCCAATTCGCGGGCCGCCGTGCTTTTGCCCGCGCCGGCCGGGCCGTCGATGGTCACGATCATGGGTTACCAGTAAAGCTGCAAAGTAAACAGTTTATAACCATGATACTCCAGAGCCACTTGGTCGTCTCTGACCGTCAGCGCCTCCAGCGGGCTGCCGGAGAGGTCGAGCAGGCGAGCTCCTTTCAGTTTCCGGGGAGCATACAAAGTCGCCTTGCCTGATTTGCCCAGCGATTCGCGGAACCTCAGCACAGCCCCGCTACAGTGCTCCGCTGCGTCAAAGGTCGGCCAAGAGTCCACTACCTGAAGATTCCGGGCAGACAAATGAAACAGCCGCTGCTGCGCCGCCTGTGTGGACTGCGCGGCAAATTCGATGGGCTGGGCTCCGCGCTGGCTGGCAGTTACCTGCGGCGACTCCAGCCCGATGCCAAGCCCGAAGGAAAAACTGCGCGCCGACTCTTGAGCGACCACCAGCAGGCTGTCGAGAATTCTCAGCCCGGACTGTCGATGCCAGGGCAGACCATCGCAAAAGAGCGTCAGTGGCTGGTAGCCATTATCGATGTGGACATAGGTCGGTGCGAGAAACTTCTCCAGCCGCACGGCCTGGTGCGTATCGTGGATGCCTCGGTAGCGGCCGAGGGGCTCGTCATTCCAGGCGAGTCGACTGCAGAGGTATTGTGCCCACGGATTGCCGGAAAGCTCTCGGACGATTTCGACGTCGATGTGGAATTCAATCGTGCGCAAGCCTCGGCTGACGACCAGGCGCTGGCGAAAGTTGGCCCAAGTCTCTTCGCCGTAGACCAGAGAGCCGGTTGTCAGGCAGCTGGCTTGCAGCGGGCGAGAGGTATCGAATGCGATCGAATCGGCTCGCATTCGCGCATACCCAGCCTGCGGATCATCAGGTGACTCGCGTTTCGGCTCGATCAGCAGGCCGAGCCGCTGGGAGAGGAGTGTTTGCCTCGATTGGTGGGGTCGCAGTCGCCGGATGCCGCCGGAGTGCGGGTCGATTTCCAGCTCAAAAAACTCGTTGCGAATCGTCTTGTCCACCACCATGGAGGGCGAGGATCGAGATGGTCGTCCGCCGCTGGTGGGCAGGAATGCCAAGCCGCTGGCGGGCAGGTCGACGACGACGGCCGTTTCTTCTGTTTGCCGTTCGGCCAAAAGCAGCGGGGGGGTGGTGGGTGGGAGAGCGGATGCTTCCGTCCTCAGCACGTAGCGGTTGCGGCTCGGGGCGAAATGGGGATGAAGAAGCGCGGTCGCAGTCGATCGCTGCTGCGGGTCGCCAGTCGAAAAACAGGCCTGGGCCGCGTTGGCAAGTTCTCGCCGGATTTCTCGAAGTTGACCTTCCAGTTTGGAGCGACTCGCCTCCCAATTGGCCAATTGGCCCGGTGTGGGAGGAAGGGAGAGTTGGCTCAATTGCCTCAAGGCGGTTTCCAATTCCACAGCAACCGTCCGCGGCGTGGAATTGAACGGGGCGACCAGCGTGTTGGCGTGCCGCAACGCCAGCCATTCACTCTGCAGGCGGGAGTAAACCACGCTCGCAGATATCGGATTGAGCCGGCCCTCGACGGTCCATTGGAAGAGGCTGTTGGGGCGGTAGTCATCGTAGTCGTAGCGGTCGCCGTAGCTGGGATGATAGAGCGTATCGAACAGCTCATCGCACGTGACAAATCGGCCCAGCAGCGAGCTGATTCGACTGATCCGGATGAGGTCCGCAAACGCTTCACAGCTTTGGCCCGGCCAGTGGGCCAAAACGATGGTAGCTTGGTGAGCCGAGTCAATTTGTTGTCCAATCTCAATGGCCAAGCCGAGAAAGCTCTCAGCCGCGGAGGCATCCAGCGGGTCGCTGGTGATGGCGTCAATTGTTTGCTGGCCCAAACCTTGCCAGCCGAGAGTTGCTGCAGCTGCTTGCGGGACGCGGCAATCGGAACCGAGGGGCAAGTGGAGAGCTCCCCGGTAGCCGAGACTGTTGAGCATGGGCGGTTGGGCCGGATGCAACGTCCCCTGCCGGCGACCAAACACCGAGGGCGGAAGGCCAAAGAGGCGTTGGTATTCGCCCCGGCCATCCAGATATTCGGCCAGCAAAGGGGCAGTGGTCAGGAGCAGTTCGGGCAAACAATGATTGGTTGTCCCGAGGACTTGAGCCTGACCCGCTTGGGCGGCGGTTGCCACTTGCGCGAGAAGCTCCGGCCGGTCGGTCTCCCAGTGGCGCGCTGTATCCAGAGGAAGCAGTAAATTGACCTTTCGCGAAGGGGGAAAGCGTTCCGCCGGTGGGTGTGCAGCATCGAGCATCCAGAGTTCAACCAGCTGGGCATCGACGGGATAGTAGCGATTCCGCTCGGCGAGCAGCAAATCATAGGCTGCCTGAAGATTTTCCAGCGCGTGTTGCGGCCTCGCTTCGAGGTAAGCGGTGGCGGCCGATAGCGTCAACTCTGTCAATTTCTCCTCGTCCAGGGTGTGCGAGTAGCGCAGCCGTCGCGTCAGCAATTGGAGCTGGAGATAACCATAGCCCAAGGCCGCGAAATCATCGGCGGTCAGCTCGGGAGTTGCCGGAGTTGGGGAACTCGGAGGCGGTGGAGAGGAGGAGAGTTCGAGCTGTTCCCAAGCCGCTTTCCGGGACAGCGGGCTTAACAGAAAATTCGCGCTGTGGCCGGCGAGTTCTTCCGGCGTGAGCGGTAATTGGCTGGTGGCCGAAAGCGGGACAAGCACCACGGATTGTTCGGTCAGGTCGGGAAGTTGGTCAGCTCGGCACCACTTCGGCAGGGAGCCCGCCGAGTGGAGCAGGGCGGGATGCCAGGGCGCCGTCCAGCAGGCAAGGAGGCTACTGGCCTGTTCCCCTCTCAGGTGTAAGGGGAAGTCCTCGAGGCTGTGGCAGGGGAGAACGGTCAGCAATTGTTGATAGGCTGGGCGGGACACTAAGACCGGGCTGAAGAGGGAAGGGATGAGGGAATCGTCAGGTAAGAAGGTCAGTTTAAAACGCCTCGCAGCGGATCGATAGTGCGGGACAATCCGAAGGAATACCCATGGGCCGAGATGGGAAGTGCGAGTTGGCTGTGGAATCAGTCCAGCTTGACTGGCCGGCTTTGAGACTGCGGCCTATCATTGCAACGGGTCGGGGAGAGGTCGTGCAGGAACAATCCGAATGTTCGGTAAAACCTGCAAAATTTGACATTTTCTCGTTCCCCCCGCTAAATTGAACGGGCATTCGTGGAGGGGTGCTCAAGCGGCTGAGTAAACAGGGCGGGCTCTCTACTGTTTTGTTTCCTTCCAATTAGACTGAAAAGGATCGCGGGACTGGCGTGTGACCGACAGGTTGCGGCCGCTCTTGGGATTGAGGGCGGTCGGATGGTCGGGAGCCTCTCGGAGGGCTTTTGAACTGCCGACCAACAGTGGCAAGTTGGTGGGGGTCGCGAGGACTCGTGCTGGAACGTGAATCCAACTGTGCGCGGGTGGCGATCTGGCGATTTGGCTCGCTGGGGATGCGCAGCTTGACCGCCGCCTCGCTCGATCGCGGTTACCGCCCTGTTCGTTTGAGACGGGTCGACGTTTTGCTCGGGCAACTCCGCTTGAGCCAATCGTTCGTGGCCGAGGAAAGTTGCCGACTGGAAACTACTGCGCATAGGCTCAATGAGAGCCCAGTGGTATTCGGGAGAGCCCAGTGGTATTCGGGAGAGCCCAGTGGTATTCGGGAGAGCCCAGTGGTATTCGGGAGAGCCCAGTGGCATTCGGTAGAGCCTAGTGGCAGCCGGTTGCTGGTGCGGACCGAAAATTGACTTCAAGGGGATGATAAATGGCCAAGAAGCAAGGCGTTTGGGGAATCGACATCGGCTTGGTAGCGATCAAGGCCTTGCGCTGCATCCCCGGCGACAGTCCGCGGGATTTGGTTGCTGACCGGTTTGACTACATCGAATATCCCAAGATGTTGAATCAGCCCGAGGCCGAACCGGAAGCGATGGTTCGCGAGGCATTGCAGCAGTTCCTGTCGCGGAACGATGTCAAGGGAGACAAGGTTGCAATCTCGGTTGCCGGCCAGTCGGGTTTGTCCCGGTTCTTTCGACCACCCCCGGTAGAGGCTCACACCTTGCCTGACATCGTGAAATACGAAGTCAAGCAGCAGATTCCCTTTCCGATCGAAGACGTGATTTGGGATTGGCAGCAATTGGGTGGGACGGTAGTCGATGACCGAATTGTGGACGCCGAAGTCGGGTTGTTCGCAATGAAGCGAGAGGCGGTCTTCCGCGCGCTCAAGCCCTTCGACGATGCCGGAGTGGAAGTGGACCTGGTGCAGTTGTCGCCGCTGGCCGTCTACAACTACGTCACCCACGACGTTCTCGATACGATTCCGGACGCGAGTGAACTCGACCCGGAAAATCCCCCGGATTCGGTCGTTGTCATTTCGATGGGCACCGACACGACGGACTTGGTCGTGACCAATGGAATCAAGCTCTGGATGCGGAATATCCCGGTCGGCGGCAACCACTTCACCAAACAGTTGTCGCGCGAACTGAAATTGACCCACGCCAAGGCGGAACAACTCAAGCGAAACGCCCGGCAGGCAGAAGACCCGAAACAGCTTTTCAAGGCGATGCGCCCGGTATTCACGGACTTTGTCAATGAAGTCCAGCGTTCGCTGGCCTTTTTTCAAGGGCTGGAAAAGAACGCCCGGATTTCGCGGATCGTGCTCTTGGGCAATTCAGCCAACCTGCCGGGGTTGCGGCAGTTTCTGAACCAGCAACTGGAACTCGACATTGTCAAAGTGGGTGACTTCCGGCATCTCAAGGGATCGGAAGTTCTGAGCGAGAAATCGTTCCAGGAGAACTCGCTGTCTTTTGCCCCGGCTTATGGTTTGTGCTTGCAGGCGCTGAACATGGCGCGGCTGAAAACAAACCTGCTGCCGACTGAAATTCAGACCGAGCGGATCATCCGGGCCAAAAAGCCCTGGGTTTTGGCTTCACTGGCGTTGCTGATGCTCGGCATGCTGGTGGGCTACTATTTCAAACAGGTTGCCCGATATGGCGTTTCGGATGAATACCGCGGCGCCGACTCTGACGTGACTTGGAAGCGGGCCAAAGATGATGGACAAACCAAGGTCAGCCTGAGTCGGTCCTTGATGGATGCTGACAAGGCGCAAAAGGCCTCGCTGGAAAAGCTCAACAAATTGGCAACGGAGTTGTCTGCTTCCGCAGAGAAGAAAGCCACCTGGATTGAATTCACTTCCGCTCTGACTCAAGCGTTGCCCAAGGATCCGAGGATTGCGCGGGCCGAACCGGTCGATGCGAACGAAGTGCCGTATGAGGACCGCCAGGTTTTGTACATCGATCACATGGAGACGGTATTCGACAAGCAGCTGGAAAACTGGCACAAGACCGTCAAGCCGATCTACGACTCCCAGTTTGAAAACAAGTCGATTGATGAATTGGTCGGCGCTGCGGCAAGCACGGCGGCTGAGAGTGAAGCCCCCAAGGCAAATCCGAATTTCAAGGATGGGAAAGTGGTGGTTCCCGAGCCGACGAATCTGAACTCGGCCGCGGCGGGCAATCCCGACGGAGTGGTGGGAGCGGGTTACGTGATCGAATTGCGGGGGCACCATTACCACAACAGTGACAAGGCCGCGATCGCTCGCGATGCGGGCAAGTCCTTTTTGCTGCGGACTCTGATTGACAAGATGGTCAACGGAGAACTGGAGCTGCCCGGCAGCGAGGAAGAGGGGGGTGGCAAATTCAAGTACAGCGATTTCGGGATTTTGCTGCCGACGATTGTGCAGCGTTCGGGAATGCCCGAGTTGCAGACGATTACTCTGGATGCCGTGGAGAATCCGAACGCGGCGTTGCTCGAAAGTGGAAAATCGGGCGGTGAAGCGGCAGGGGAAAAGGGAGGCGAGGTAAAGCCCGGTGACGGGGCTTCGTCCGGAGCGCCGAACCAAGGCCGCGGTGGTGAGCAAGCGGGTGGACAAGGCCCTGTGCCTCCACCGGCTGGTGGATCCGAAAAGCCGGCGGCGGCTCAAGACAAACTGAAAAACGAATTCAAGGTTCGGCGTTTCAATTTCATTGTGCAGATGGCATGGATTCCCCGGACGCCGGCTGAACGAGTCAAGGCTCGAGCCGATCGTCTGGCCAAGGAACAAGCTGCTGCGGCTGCTGCGGCGAGCGGCGGTACAGAGGCTGGCGCGGCGGGAGCCGACGGTGGGGCTCCGGTACCCACTCCTGCTCCAGGGGCACCTGCAGGGACGGCCCCAGCGGCTCCGCCGGCTGCGCCTGCTGCTGGCTCGGATGATGACTAAACAGATGATTAAACAAGTGCAGCTCGATAGTTCGATGTCGGGCTGATTGGTTCGGTTGATGTGTTGCGTGCGGCTTGGTACTCAGGATTGGAACTGCGTGTCGGTTCACTGAAACGACAGAGATTGGAGTGGGAACGATGGAAAAGATGAAACCGTTTCTGAATTTCCTGAAAAAGAACTGGTTTTGGCTGAGTTCCGGGCTGATGGCCATTTTGCTGTGCGGCGCCTGGTTCCTGGCTGCGAGCGCATTGCAGCAGGCTCAGGAGACCGACACACAGGCCCTGAATGGGAAGATCACCGAACTGGAAAACGTTCTTAAGACGTCGGCCGATGGGCTGGACCCGAGCGTCAAGGCTCACCCCAATGATTTGTCAAAAGAGGGGATGGACCAGCGATTGGACGCGGGAAGCAAGGCGGTCATTGATGCTTGGAAGCTGCGGTTTGAGGCCCAGCAGCCAATCATGGTTTGGCCGGAAGAGGTGTTGAAGAGTCCCGAGTTCGTTAAGTTTTTCGCCCGCTTTTCGCCGCCGGAGGCTTACGAAAAGATTCCGCAGGAGTCGGTGTCGACTTACCTGCAGATGTACACCCGCGAAATTCCCAAGCGGATGCCCGAGATTTGCAAGATCATTGGCACGAAATGGGATGCCGAAGAAGCAGAAAAGGCTTTGGAGACAGTGAACCGCGGGAAGGATGAGCAGGGAGGCCGGCGCGAGGGAGGTGCTGGTGGTGGTCCGACCGCAGCCTCGTCCACAGACCTTGGAAAGCAAGGTTCGGTCGTGCTTTGGAATAAGGAAAACCAAAAACTCTGGTTGGAGAAACTGACTAAGTTTGAAGGCTTTGATGGGAACACACAAAAGTTTGCCACGGCTTATCAGGCGTTTGCCTTGCAGCAAGACCTTTGGCTGCTGGAGGCGATGTTTAAAGTCATCAAGCAGGTAAACGGCGATGCCGATGCCAATGACTTGGCCGCGATTCGGGAGATCGATCACATCGCCTTCGGCCGAGAGGCGAGGGCTAATCTGGCGGTGCTGTCGGAAGTTGATGCTCGGCTGGCCGATGCTTCAGTGACGGATTCGGCTTTGGCCGCGGGGGCCGCGGGATCGGCGACTGCCGGGGGAATGCCGAGCGAAGATGAAATTCGCAAGAACGACCCGTTCTCCGCGCCGCCGGCAGCTGGCGGAGAGGGTGGAGGTGCGGCCGTGTTTGAGAAGGAACCTCCCGCCGGGTTTGAAGCTTTGGGGCCATTTCATGGACGATATGTGAATGCCAACAACGAACCGATCTCGGTTAAGGACGTGCACGACGTCCTGAAATTGGCGAGCACTGGCCTGCCGGAACAGAATCTCGAGTTGCTGGTCGCCAAGCGGGTTCCCGTGCGGATTGCCTTGAAGATGCAGGAAAATCGAATCCCGGCTTTTATCGCGGCTTGCGCCAACTCGGCCTTCGGATTTGAAATCAACCAGGTGCGGGTCAACCGGCACAAACCGGGTGAGGGGATCGAATTGAATGGTGGTGCCAAGGCCAAGTCGGGTGGTGGCGGAGGTGGCCGAGATGGAAGCGATCGCCCGTCGGTGGGCGTTGGTGGCGGGCAAGGTGGTGGTTCGGGCTTGGACGGTGGCGGATCGGAAAGCGAAGCGCCGTCAGGCGGCGCGGGAAGCGGATCCAACGCGCCCATGATCGCCGAGCGTCGCACGAATCTGATTGTCGATGTCGAGTTTTCGGGGATTGTGAAAATTTACAATCCTGTTAACGAGGCTCGGCTGAAGCCAGCGGGCGACTCGGCTGACGGGGCTGCAACGGCCGCCTCGGGGACGGCGCGTCCAGGATCGGGACGGCCGTAAAGGGAACTGGTTTTGAATTGCCCGCAATCAGCGCGACCCTAGAATTGAGTCGGGAGTTGCGGGTGCTTGGTCCTCGATTGCGGGCCAAATGGCGAGAAGAAGTTTTTACAGGTTTTGAAGCAGAGGTGAGTCAAGATGAAGCTTCCCAAACTGGATTTGAGCAAGCAGGGATTAAGCCGATTTTGGCTTCATCATGCCGAGAAGCTGGTGCTGGGACTGTCCCTGATACTGCTTGGACTGTTCGCGTGGTTCGGCTTTTCGACTCCGCGTTACACCGCCAAGACCCCGAACCAAGTCGTTGATTTGGCCCGGCAGGCTGAGGGGCACATCAAGTCGCCTGAAAGCTGGAATCAAATGCAGAATTTCCGGACCGCCGACACTTCGGCTCCGGAACGAATCCGCAAGGCCGCAGACTTTGATGTGGAAACGGCAAAATATCAGCACGACTTGCTGGTTGGTCCGGTGGTGAAAACACTTGGTTTGCGCCAAGACCCGGAATTGCGGCCGGTGGAGGAGTTGATTGCCAAAAGCGGGACTTTCCCGATTCTCTACCCCGCCAACACTCCGGATGAACTGCGGAGATTGCCTCGGGCGACTGCCGAAGATGACGCCAAGAAAGACAACAAGAAGGACGACAACAAAAAGGAATCAGCCAAGAAGGGAGACAAGGCAGACCCACTTGCTCCAGGCAAGGCGTTGACTGACGTTCAGAAGCAGGAAATGCCCGGCGTAAGAGCCACTTATAAAGTAACCGGGGAATCAGCCGGTACGGTCGTGCAGGATGTCGTCGCCGTGACTGGCGTGATTCCCTACGAGAATCAGTTCGCCGAGTATCAAAAGGTTTTCGCGAGTGCTCAAGGCTACTATCCGGTCCGTGACATTCCCATCTATCGCACCCTGCAGATTCAGCGGCGGGAGGAAGGTGGCGAATGGTCTGATATCACCCAGCAGGTGTTGAGCGATGCCAGCCTTGTTGCCGGCGACAAAGACAGTTTTGTGCCGGATTACATCGACCCGAAGTACTACTACGGACCGGTTCCCGGTGGGGACCCGATCACCGGAGCGATTCCGCCGATCGTCATGATGGATTACAAGGATTTCGTGGGGCACCCCAAGGTCCCCGTGAGACAGACGGTTCCGACCGCACTGAAGCGGGAGTTTTCGCTGGAGGAAGAGCAGTTCCAGGTCAATCGCGATCCGCTGGCCAAAGAGAAGTTCAAGACTCCGGCTGAGATCAAGAAGGAGCGGGAACAGGAAGAAGTGAAGGAAATACAGAAAATCAAGAGTCGGGTTGAGTACGACCGCTTCGGCAAGCGAATCAAACCGGTGGCACCCTACAAGCTGGTGCGGTTTTTCGACCTTCGCGCTCCGAAGGGTAAACGGGTACAGTACCGAGTCCGTTTGTGGTTGCCCGACCCGAATGATCCTGACGTTCTGAAGTTGTCGGACAAAAAAGAGGTTGCGGATGCCGGACAGAAACGCGACCAGCCGAGTGCCGGTGCCGGCGGGCTCGACGGTGGTGGCGCTGACGAATCCCAGCAAGGCCCCGAATTGGAAGAAGACGGCTTGGAAAAAGACCTTGATGTATCGAAGGCGAAAAAGATGATCGTCGAGCAGCGGATGCTCGATGCCAAGGTCCGCGAGCGGTTAGTCAAGGGATTGGAACTCCCAGACATGCCAGCCAATCCGACGTCCTACAAGTACCTGGTCCCGACTCCTTGGAGTAACGAGACCGACCCGGTTCTTGTGGGAGGAGACGATTACCGAGTGTTCGCCGGCAAGGTCGCTGAGCCCCCGTATCTCCGCGTCGAGGGGGTCGAGATCCCCCGCTTTGAGCCGACGGCATCTGTGGTGGCGGCTGAGTTGTCGCGCGACTTGAATACGGTCGTGCCGGCGCTCAAACCAGAGGCCCGCCGGGGAGAGGTTTTGAACTTTGCCGTTCCCAAAGCCCACGTTCTGAACCCGAAGGATGGGAGTGTGCGGGTCTATTCCGACGCCACAGTCAGCACCAATGCGGTGGTGGTCGACCTCCAGGGAGGCGAGAAATTGAAAATTCGTGGAGCCAAAATCGACTTCTTTGCTCCTTCGGAACTTCTGGTGATGGATGCACAGGGCAACTTCCACCTCCAGAACGAGTTGGCTGATTATCGCGGCTATCGCCACGCCCTGTTCCGCGACGATGAGAGCAGCGAATACGGGAAGAAGAAAGAGAAAGAGAAGCCGGAAGAAAAGAACGGTGGTGACGACCGCATGCCCCCAGGCGGCTAATCCGGATTGCTTGCCAAAATTGATAAGGCCCGTCGTCTCCTGCGGAACGGCGGGCCTTTTTTTTGCGCGAAGCCCGGCGGCGATCGACGCCGCTACCCGGCCGGTGGAGGGGGAACCGGACGAGCCGGGCAAACTCTCCCGAAACGGTTATGCCGGGTTTGACGGCTGTAATGCAGTCAGCGGTCCAAGCGAGGTGTAACGGACCGATTTCTTTTGCCTGTCGCGAAAAGTCAACCTATGTTTTGGCGATTCCTCAACCCTAACTTGTTCAGGGTTGCAAAGAAACAGGTGAAACGATGTCCTGCAGCATGCACTTTCGAATTGATTGGCGAGCCCTGATTGGGGCGCTGACACTTATTGGCTCCAGCCTGCTTTGGCTGGGGACTGCCGAGGCGCAGTTTGACGGTTTTACGGAGCCTTACCGGACCATCGAGTTGGCCAGTGACGAGACCGGCCTGATCGAACGAATGCTCGTCAAGGAAGGCGATCGGCTCGATGCCGGACAGGAAATAGCCCGGCTCAGTTCCGACCTCCAGCGAGTTCAGTTGGAACTGGCCGAGCACATGGCGGGGACCAGCAGTGCGATTATCAGCGCGGAGCAAGGTCTGGCCAAACGCGAGCAAATTTGGGAACAAATCCAGAAGCTGAGAGCGAATGGACATGCTCATGAGAATGAGCTGGTCCGAGCCGAAATGGAACTGGATTTGGCTCGCTCCCGTTTGCAGGCCGCACGCGACGAACACACAGCTCGGGAGATCGAGTTGCGGAGAGCAACTGCTCAGTTGGAGCGAAGGACGATTGTCGCGCCGTTTAGTGGCGTGGTCGCCAATCTGCACCGCAAAGAGGGCGAGTTTCTTTCGCCAGTCCGGCCTGAAGTGGTAACGCTGGTTGATGTCGATCAATTGTACGCGGTCTTCAGCATCCCCAGTTCAGCGGTCAACACCCTCGAGGTCGGCAAAACCTACCCGCTCGAGATTGGTGGGCAAGTCGGGGTGAATGCGAAGCTCGACTCGATCGGGGTCCAGACAGACGCAGAAAGCGGAACGGTCCGGGTCAAGCTCTTGATCGATAACCACGAACTTAAATTGCGAGCTGGTGAACCCTGCGTCTGGAATCTGTAAGTCAACGAGACGAGCCGGAGAGTGCGGGTCATGGAAGTCCAACCGCGGACGCTAAAATTAAACACGCCTGCAGAGGCTTGGTTTCAGACCAAACCTGAAACAACAGGCCCGGGAGCATCTGCCGAGCCCTTGGATGTCAATGGCCAGTTGGGAAGGCAGTTGCTCGATGCGGCCCAACGTGCAGGCTCTGTCACCGAACTGGTCGGAATGCTGACGAGGGCAGTGCAGGCTCATTCGGAATGCCTCGGATTGTGGCTGGCGCCCAAACGCACCAGCGAGGATGCGGCCCCCGAGTTTCGCTCGCTCCTGGACCAGGGCGAGAATCCACTTTGGCACGCGGTAGAGCCGCAAATTGCCGAGTTGGCCCGCCGGGCCCAGGAAACGGGCGAACTTCAGGTTTCACGCGTCGGCAGCAATCCCCGCAGGATGCTGGCCCTGGTTCCCTTGAGAACGGGTGGCAAAGCCGATGAACTTCTGGCGGGCTGCTTTGAACGCGTCAACGGCAGTTCCTTGCCGCCTGGTCTCCTCTTGCTGCTGGTCGCTCAAGCCATTGCGCAGTGGAGAAAACGCAGGGCGGCCGATTCATTGAATCAAATTAATCTGACATTCAGTCAGACTTTTCAGGCAATGCAGGCGGTTGCCTTGGCCACTGGCCGAACCGATGCGGCGATTGCTGTGGTCAACCATGTTCGCCAGCTCCTGGACGCGCGGCAAGTAGTGTTGGCGACTCCAGGCAAGAGCCTGCATTGGCGGATCGAGGCGATCTCGGACGTGGAAGCAGTGGAGGCTCGCAGCGAACACGCTACCAGTCTGCAGAATTGCTTTGCAGCCTTTCACCAATTTTCGGGAGTGGTCAACAGGCAAAATGCCGAGCCTCGGCAGATTGAAGCCTTGACCGAGTACTGCCAACTGGCAGGGACGGAAGACGCGGTATTTTTGCCGCTCTCGGCGGAGGGTCGGCCGGTTGGAGGAATGCTGGTGGGGATGAGTGCCGCGCAACTGGAGGGGCGCGGGTTTGGCGAGTCAGCCGCCTTTATCGCCTCCCAGTTCGGACCGGCTTGGGCGCTTGTGCAGCGGACGAATCAGGCCTGGTACCAGTCTCTGGGAAAGGCCTTGATCGATTATTGTCCGGTGGGAGTACGAAAGCACCTTTGGCTCTTGACGCTCGGGCTGGTCGGCCTGCTCTGTTGTCCCTTTCCGCACCAGGTCAGCTGCCATAATGAGCTGCATCCGGTACAGCGACGGTTTCTGGCGGCTCCTTTTGAGGGCGTGCTTGAATCCGTATTGGCTCGCAGCGGAGACTTGGTCGAGAAAGACCAGCTCTTGGCGCGGATGGATGGCAGTGTGTTGCAACTGGAGCGTTCTGGTCTGCAAGCTCAGTTGGCAGCGGCCTTGAAGAAACGGGATTCAGCCTTGGCCAGCGGTAATATTGCCGAGAGCCAGATTGCCCGCAGCGAAGCTCGACGTTGTGAATCGCAACTCGCTTTGGTCGATTCCAAGCTCAGTCGATTGGAACTGCGGAGCCCGATTGCCGGCGTGGTGGTCAGTGGGGACATGGATAAAGTCGAAGGGGCCCGATTGGAAATGGGCAAGACCCTGTTTGAAGTCGCTCCACTGGAAAAAATGATGGTTGAATTGCAGGTGCCGGAAACGGATGCCCGTCATGTTCAGGAGGGGCAGACGGCGCGGATGAAGTTCAATGCTTATCCGTTCCGCAGTTGGGAAGGCAAGGTTGCCCGCGTGCATCCCCGAAGTGAGCTCGTCGGCGAGTCCAATGTGTTTATCGCCGAAGTCGAACTCGATAATGATGATGGAACCTTGCGTCCGGGGATGAAGGGTTGGGGCAAGGTTGCCGCCGGCTGGCGACCACTCGGTTGGATCTGGTTGCACCACGCGTGGGAGCGATTCCGATATGTCCTCGTTTGGTAAACCTGGCGGCAACGCCGAAAGTCCGACAGCCGGGCCCGAAATGGGCCTCGACGAGAGCTGGTTGCAGTTGCGTCTGAAACTCCGACCGGATCTGCAGTTTGAGCAGCGGGAGCAGGCTGGACGCCGGGTCTTTCTGGTGGGTGACCCGGTCCGAAACAAGTTTTTTCAGGTCGGTGAGTTGGAGCGGCAGGTCATCTCCGCATTTGACGGTTCTCGAACCGTGGCCCAGATCGCCGAGGCGAATTTCTACGATGCGGCGGGGCAGCGAGCTTCCGCCCAGGCAATTCAGGTCGCCAAATGGCTGGTTCAGCATCACCTGGCCAGCATCTTCGGCGCCGATAACTCGAAACGCGTTCAGGAACGGGCGCGAAACCTCCAGCGAGCGTCGCGATGGGGGGTGCTGAACTTAATCAGTTTGCGATTTCCCCTGCTGAACCCGACTCCGCTGCTCGATGCGCTCAAGCCACTCGGAAATTTCCTGTTTCATCCTTTGACTGTGGTGCTCTGGCTGGTCTTGATGGCGGTGGCTACGGGCTTGCTCTGGCAGCGACAAGCGGATTTCCATCTCGAATTTGCCGGTGTGCTGTCAGGTCAGCGTTGGCTCTGGTTGTTGATCATCTGGAGCGGTTTGAAGGTAATCCACGAGTTGGCCCACGGACTTGCCTGCCGCCGCTACGGAGGTGAAGTTCCAGAAGCCGGTGTGCTGTTGCTGCTGTTGACTCCTCTGGCCTATGTCAATGTGACTTCGAGCTGGAAATTTCCCAGCCGCTGGCAGCGGATGACCGTGGCGGCGGCAGGGATGTATATCGAGCTCTTCGTCGCCGCCATCGCGGCAATCATCTGGACCCAGTTGGCCGAAGCAAGCCTCCTGAAGGACCTTTGTCTGCACACATTCATCATGGCGAGCGTGACGACCGTCTTATTCAACGCCAACGCCCTGATGAAATTTGACGGCTACTACCTCTTCTCGGACCTTGTCGAGATCCCGAATCTTTATGGCAAGGGGACGGCCTGGGTCTGGGACCGCTTGCGAGTCTGTTGTCTGGGGTGGCAACCGCTGCAGCCCCTGGGCCATGGTTGCGAACGTTGGTTGGTGCCGGTCTATGCGGTCTTAACCGCTGTTTGGCGGATTCTGGTCAGCGTCGGTCTAATCATCGGGGCGGGAGTGCTTTTTCACGGAATCGGTTTGGCGATAGCCGCGACCGCGGTATTCAGTTGGTACTTGCTCCCGGCAATCAAGCAGGTCCGGGCCCTCGGGCAACTCAGTCATCAACAGCCGGTGAGCTGGTATCGGCTCGGCGGCAGCGGCCTGGCGGCTGCGGGCTTGCTCGCAGGTTTGTTTCTCGTTTTCAGCAGTCCCGCCAGCAAGTCGGCTCCGGCGATAGTGCGGTTCGAGAATGAATCCGTCTTGCGTGCCGGCAGCGATGGATTTGTGCAGGCCATCCATGTGGTTGATGGGCAGAAAGTCAGCCAGGGACAACTGCTTGTGGAGTTGGAAAATCCAACTCTGGTGACGGATGTCGATTTGCTTGAATCGCAGTTGGACGAGTGCCGAATCCAAGTCCGCCAATATCTCCAGGCTGGTGAACTGGCCAAGCATCAAGCGGAGTTGGAGCGCAAGCGAAGTCTGGAAGATCAGTTGGCAGAAAAGCAGGCGAAGCTGGCTGAGCTGCGGTTTCTGGCGCCGTTTGACGGCGTCGTTCTGCAGCGCAATCTGGCTCACTTGAAAGGCTGCTTCCTCAAGCAGGGTGAGCCGGTGCTGACCGTGGCTGAATCGGCCGCATTGGAGATTGTTGTCTCAATCGAGCAGGATGACTTCTCGGGGATTCAAGCGGTCCAGGGGAGCGCTTTCCGGGCGGTCTTTCCCGGAGCGCCGGTCACGGCCTGCGAGTTGAAGGCAACCAAACCAACGGCTTCGACGATCCCGGTGCATGAAGCCTTATGCGCCAGTTTCGGCGGCCCTTTGGCAGTCAAGCCCAAGGCGCGGAATCGCTCGGAGGACTCCGAACGGGCGCAAACGGAATTACTGACCCCGCGCTTCAACCTCGAGTTGTCCGCTACCGGAGTACTTCAGGAGCAGCTTCACGCCGGCCAGAGCGGGTGGGTTGTCTTTCCAGTGGAACAGCACTCGCTGGGGACTTACTGGTATCTCGCCGCGACCCATTGGCTCGAGAAAAAAATCGAAGCCGCGATGCACGAGACTGCCTACTGAAGGGCGATCGCCAGGTGACGCCGGTCCCTGCGTGGTCGGTTTAGTTTTCGAGTAACGCCCGGAACACGGCTTCGTCGACGATTTTCACGCCCAGGTCTTTGGCCTTTTGCAGCTTGCTCCCAGCCTCTTCTCCGGCCAGCAGGAGCGTGGTCTTCTTGCTGACGCTCCCCGAAGTCTTCCCGCCGTGCTGCTCAATCAGCGCGTGGGCCTCATCTCGAGAAAGGCTGGGTAAGGTACCGGTGACAACGACGATTTGACCAGCCAGCTTGTCACTCAGGAGCGGAGCTTGCGTGGATGCAGCTGAAAAATCGAGTTCCAACTCCCGGAAATCCCGGACGATCTCTTGGCCAACCGGGCTGCGAAAAAACTGAGCGACACTTTCGGCGATTACGGTCCCGATTTCGTCCACCTGACTGAGCTCTTCCGCGGTCTGAGCAGCGAGGCGATCGAGCGTTTGAAAGCGTTTGGCCAGAATCCTGGCCACGGTAGTGCCCACATGGCGAATGGAGAGTCCGGTGAGCAGCCGCTCCAATCCTCGCTGTTTGCTGGCGGCAATCGCTCCCAGCAGTTTCTCCGCCGACTTCTCGCCCATACGGTCCAGTTGGAGTAGTTGGGCTTTATCGAGCCGATAAAGGTCACCATAGTTGCGGACCAATCCGGCAGAGACGAGTTGCTCGACGAGTTTGTCGCCGAGTCCCTCGATATCCATTGCAGGGCGGGAAGCAAAGAAGCGGAGGCGTTCGCGGATTTGAGCCGGACAGTTCCAGTTGGGGCAGCGAATATAAACGCCGCCTTCATCCTGGACCAGCAATTCGCCGCAGGCGGGGCAGGTTCGGGGAAACTCAAATACGGTTTCGTTTCCGCTGCGGAGATGTTTTTCGACCCGTACGATGTGAGGAATAATCTTGCCCGCTTTTTCGACGATCACCGTATCGCCAATTCGAATGTCCTTGCGGGTAATTTCCTCGGCGTTGTGGAGGCTGGCACGGCTGACAGTGGTCCCCGCTAACTCGACCGGTTTCAGGTTGGCGACCGGCGTGATGGCTCCAGTTTTTCCAACCTGCAGTTCGATCATCTCCAACTGTGTGGGAGCTTCGTACTTTTCCCACTTGTAGGCTGCCACCCACCTCGGGCTTTTGGACCGCGCGCCGAGTTGCTCCCTCTGGTCAAACCGGTTCAATTTGACAACGAGACCGTCGACCTCAAAATCGAGGTCTGCCAATTCTTCGATGACCGTTTGGCAATATTCGGCGGCAGCGCTGATTGAGGAAAAGCAACGCACGTGCGGCGTTGGTGGGAGGCCAAGCGCAGCGACCAGGTCCAAAAACTGCATGTGAGTCGTGGCCTCGAGCCCCTCGCAGTAACCGGTTCCGTGACAAAAGACATGCAAGTTCCGCTCGGCGCAAATTCGTGGATCGAGGAGGCGGATGCTGCCCGCAGTGACATTCCGGGTATTGGCGTACGGCTCCAAGCCAGCCGTCGCCTGCCGTTGATTCAGCGTGACGAGGTCCTCGTTCCGCATGTAGACCTCGCCGCGAATCTCCAGGAGCGGGGGGACGGATTCCCCGCTGAGCCGCAAAGGGATATCGGGAATCGTGCGGACGTTGTGCGTAATGTCATCGCCGACGGTCCCATTGCCGCGAGTCAAGGCCCGCAAGAGCTGGCCTTGCTCGTAGATGATTGAGACTGCCACGCCATCGATTTTTAATTCGACAACCCACTCCGCGGGACCTCCAAGCGACTTCTCCGTCTTGGTCCCGAATTCGATCAGTTCTTCCAGGCTGTAAGTGTTTTCAATCGACAACATCGGGACCCGGTGGGCAACTTGTTCCAGATGCGGAACCGGAGCATCGCCAATCCGCTGGGTCGGACTGTCGGGAGTGACTAACTCAGGATGAGCAAGTTCCAGTTGACGCAAGCGTTGCAGCAGCCGGTCATACTCCAGGTCCGAGATGACGGGCTGGGCCTCGACATAGTATTTGCGGTCATGAAAACGGATTTGCTCGCGCAGCTGTTCGATTTCCCGAGCAGATTGGCTGGTCATAAGTGCTCTTGTGGGGGGGCAAGCGGTTGGACGGCGAGGCTGAGAGGCGGTTTAAGATCGCGGTTCGACGCCGCATTCAGGAGCTTGAGTGACCGGCTTGTTCATGGAATCGTTGGGCACGAGGCAGAGAAACTTCAGGGGCCCCTTGCCGACGTTGCGAAACTGATGGACTTCATCCGGGGCCACATAGATGATGTCGCCAGCATGGATGGGATGGACGTGGTCTCCCTCGAGAATGGTCCCCTCGCCTTCCAGTACGAACACTTCGTGTTCATAGGGATGGCTGTGTTTCGGCGTATAGCCTTCGACAGCAACTTCAAACTGGCGCATGGCGAAATTGGGGGCCCCGTCGCGCGGGCCAATCAACCAGCGGACCTGACAATTATGCGAGCCAGGCATCTCGACTTTCTGTTGCTCCACCTTTTCGTAGGCCATCACTTTCATCGGCAAGACTCCAAGCTCAAGGAAATTCGGGTCGCGGGACAGCCGTCAATATAGGATCGTTCTTCAGCCGGGGAAAAGGCCGGGTTAAAGCTAGTTGGAAGGCAACGGAGCTGCGCGCCGCCCGGCCCGAGCAGGGACAGCTTACAATTGACATTTTCTGCAGGTTGGAGTTGAGAATGCTTTTGGTCGTCGTCGCAACCTATAACGAACGTCTCAATCTGCCGGGTGTGCTGGCGCGGATTTGGGAGGCGGTTCCAGAGGCTCGGGTTTTGGTGGTTGACGACGACTCTCCCGACGGGACAGGCCGTTGGTGTGAGGAGCAGGCATTGCGGGAGCCGCGACTGGCTGTCCGAATTCGCAGGGGCGAGCGCGGGCTGGGTTCGGCGACCATCTTCGGATTGAAGGCGGCAATTGAAGGAGGGTTTCAGGCGGTAGCCACGCTCGACGCCGACGGTAGCCACGACCCGGCCGCGCTGCGATCGATGTTCGAGCGTTTGGCTGCAGGGCCGGAAAGTCTGGGAGTCGTGATTGGTTCGAGGTACATACCGGGCGGAGCGATCGTCGGCTGGCCGTGGTATCGCCGCTGGACCAGCCGCTTCGTCAATTTCTGGGTGCGCTGTTTGCTGGGGTTGCCCACACGCGACAATAGCGGGGCATTTCGGGTCTATCGAGTCAGTTGGCTGGAGCGGTTGGGGTTGGAGCGCATACGGAGTACCGGCTATGCCTACCTGGAGGAGATGCTGTTTCGATTAAGGCAGGCGGGAGCGGAGGCCGTTGAGCTTCCGATCACGTTTCGAGACCGGCTAGAGGGAAACTCTAAGGCGAACTGGCGGGAGGCGGTGGCGGTCATTTTTCGGGTCCTGCAACTTCGTTGCGGGGGGTGATAACCGGAAGAAAAGTCCGGTTTGCCCGGTATTTTTCCCGCTGATCGACCGTGAAAGTCGCGCGACTCGCTTTCCCGCGCGATTCCAGCGATTGAGAATTGGGCTAGAATATGCTGATCGCCACGCGGGCATGACTCAGGGAGGTCAGCGGTCGTGGTCGTTCTCAGGGGAGATGAAAAGCGTTCTTGAGAGGAATCTGGAGCCGGTAGGGGCCTCGTTAGGGGCTCGTTTGCTGTGCGAAAGGGAGACGAGTCGTCGACGCTGGCGATTGGTCTGCATTCGGAGACCCGATTCCGTGACTCAAGACGGCGCTTAGGAATACATGGCCAAGATTACTGGCTCTCTTTCTCAATACCCGGCCCGAGTTTCTTTTGTGGCCTTTGTGCTGCTGATCCTGCTTGGCACGGTATTGCTGTGCGCTCCCGCGTCGCATGCCAAGGCGGAGCAACCGATAACCTGGCTGGAGGGGTTGTTCACCTGCGTCAGTTCGGTCTGCGTGACGGGGCTGACCGTGCGTTCCACGGGGAATGACTTTTCGCTTTTTGGTCAGCTGGTAATTATGGTTTTGTGCCAGATTGGGGGGTTGGGGATTTTGACGATCACCAACTTCGTGATGCTGCAGTTTGGCGGGGCTTTGGACCTGCGCGACAAGCGTCTGTTAAAAGAGACTTTGGGGACTGAGGGGGCGGTCAATTTTCGCTGGGTGCTGAAAAACGTACTTTTTTACACGCTGATCGCGGAGTTCTTGGGCGCTTTCGTCTTGTTCGTTCGGTTCAGCTTCGAAATGACGTGGCTTCAGGCGGCTTGGCACGCCGTATTTCACAGCGTGACCGCGTTTTGTAACGCGGGTTTTTCGCTCAATGACAGTAATTTGATTGCTTATCAAAGCGACTGGACCGTGATTCTGACGATTTCGCTGCTGGTGGTTGGCGGCGGGTTGGGTTTTCCGGTGATTCTCGATTTGTTGCGCCAGCAGCGCAAGCCTTGGGGCGAGCGTTTCGATAGTTTGCATCTGCACAGCAAGCTGATTTTGTTGGGCACCGGAGCGTTGCTGCTGGGGGGAACGCTGTCGTTCATGTTGTTTGAATGGAACGACTCGCTTCGCGGCAAGGATTGGCAGAGCAAGGTTTTAATCCCTTTTTTTCAGAGCGTAACCTGTCGCACAGCGGGATTTAATTCAATTGATCAGGCGGAATTGAATGGCGCCTCACTGTTCCTTTCAATTTTCCTGATGCTGGTCGGCGGCGGACCTTGCTCGACGGCGGGCGGGGTCAAGGTGACGGCGCTGGTGATGTTGGTTTTGAAGTCACTTGGAAGTCTGAGCGGTCGCGCGGGGATCACGGTTTTTCGCCGGACAATTCCGCAGGGTTCGGTCGACAAGGCGACGACAGTCATCCTGTTTTATGTGTTTATTGCCGGGTCGGGCCTGTTGTCGATTTTGACTCTCGAGGACAGTTTCGGCGGGATTGATGGTCGCCAGAATTTTCTCCCCTGTCTGTTTGAGGTCGTTTCCGCTCTGGGGACGGTAGGCTTGTCGGTGAACATGACGACCCAACTTTCCGACCTGAGTTTGATTGTCCTGATTCTGTTGATGTTTATTGGTCGGTTGGGACCGATTACCGTCTTTGCGGCTTTGTCGTTGCCGGAACACGACCGCGCCCTGAAGTACGTCTCCGAGGAACCGTTGGTAGGTTAAAAGACGCATGTCAAAAACAAAGCATTTTGTCCTGATTGGGCTCGGCTCCTTTGGAACTGCGGTGGCCCAGCGGTTGAGCCACAATGGCTGCCGGGTTACCGGGATCGACGCCAATCCCCAGCGGGTCGAGGCGCTGAAAGACATTCTCTATGCAGCGCTGGTGGGCGATGCGACCGACTATCACGCGCTGGAGGAACTCGGCCTCGAACAGGTGGACACGGTTGTGATCAGTCTGGGCGAGGACCTGGCCCGTTCGTTACTGGCAACGCTGCACGCCAAGGAATGCGGAGCGAAGCGGATCGTGGTCAAAGCGATTTCCCAGGACCACATGAAGCTGCTGAGCAACATGGGCGTGAGCCGCGTGATTTTTCCGGAGACGGACATCGCCGTCCAGTTGGCCGATCAGTTGACCTGGACTAACGTGCTGGATGTCTTGGCAATTGACTCCGAGTTCAGTTTTATGGAGACGGCGGTGCCGAACTCGATGATCGGGAAGTCGTTGCAGGAGGCGGATATTCGCCGGCGGTTTGGAGTCTGGGTCGTGGGCTTGCGGGATGCCTTGACGCAGAAATTGCGGATGTTTCCCGAAGCGAATTATGTCTTCACGGACGACCATGCGATTCTTCTTCTCGGCAAAACGACGGACTTGGAAAAGTTTCGCAATCTGGAGTAGTGTTGAAGTATGGCGAGGCAAGAGCGGGGACCCCAGCGGGCGCGTCGAAATGAAGACACCGGCACTGCGGCAAGTTTGATGGCGTCTGATTGCGGGGAGCTGTTTCCCGAGGCTCGCGCCGCATTGCCTGCCGTCACCTTGCGTTCGGCGGTGCGCCAGCCCAATGTGTTTCGCAAGCGAATCGCCAAGGTTGACCCTGGCGTGCGGGCGGGAGACTGGGTGATTGTCTACGCTCCGCGACCGGAGTCCAGCCAGGACGAAGAGGAGGAAAGCGGGGGCGAACTGCAGATCATCGGTTATGGGATTTATAACCCGCGTTCGGAAATCGCCTTGCGGATTGTCCGCTTTGGCGTTGAGTCTCCGGATGAGGGCTTCTGGGACCGGTTGCTGGAACGAGCGGTCAGTCTGAGGAAGGAATGGTTGCGGCTGGATGAGGTCGCCAACGCTTATCGGGTCATTCACGGAGAAGCCGACGGGATTCCGGGGCTGGTCGTCGACCGCTATGACCAGGTTTTAAGCCTTGAGGCGTTCAGCTACGGCATGTACCTGCGAGGGCAGGAGGTTGCCGAGCGACTCGCGAGGCTGCTCGGCACGAGGCACTGGTACGTGCGAACATCGCCTTTCATGCTGTCCCAAGAGGGAATCGAACGCCCCCAACTGCGTTCTGCAGATGCCCCCCGCTTCACCACGATCAGCGAATTTGGGACGCGTTTCCGCATCCAATTGGACGAACAAAGTCACAAGACGGGATTCTTTTGTGACCAACGGGATAACCGGAAGATGTTGGCCGGTTTCTGTCGAGACAAGACGGTGCTCGATCTCTGCTGTTACACCGGAGGGTTTTCGGTTCAGGCCAAGAAGTTGGGGGGAGCGGCGGAAGTGACCGGCGTCGACCTGGATGCCGACCCTTTGGAGTTGGCAAAGGCGAATGCGAATCTGAACCAGGTCAAGGCAAAGTTCGTCCAGGCCGATGTCTTTCCCTACATGCGGGATATGTTGCGGAGCGGTCGCCAATTTGACGTGGTGGTGCTCGATCCGCCCAAACTCATCCGCTCTCGGGCTGAATTGGAGGAAGGTGCGCGAAAGCACCTCGATTTAAACCGGCTGGCGATTCGACTGGTGAAGCCCGGTGGACTATTTTTAAGCTGCACCTGCGCGGGGCTGCTTTCCACGGCTGAATTTACCCAGATCGTTGCCCGGGCGGCTCGACAGGCCGGGCAGGACGAGGAGCGATTCGCGGGCGGTTTTCGCCATGGGAGAGACTTGCAGATTTTTGCCAAAACCGGTGCGGCGGCCGATCATCCGGTAAGCGGCAATGCGCTCGAAGGGGAATATCTGAACGCCATTTGGGCTCGCGTGGACGACCCCAGCTAAGTGGACGACCCCAGCTAAGTGGACGACCCCAGCTAAGTGGACGACCCCAGCTAAGTGGACGACCCCAGCTAAGTGGACGACCCCAGCTAAGTGGACGACCCCAGCTAAGTGGACGACCCCAGCTAAG
>Ga0315904_10000379_pt1 | contig 69727 bp, 51 predicted proteins | sample LakEriMetagenome_6_FD_203529 | JGI IMG/M metagenome (GOLD analysis project Ga0315904, IMG submission 203529) | Freshwater fungal communities from buoy surface, Lake Erie, Ohio, United States - Buoy 12 MA120 | ecosystem: Environmental > Aquatic > Freshwater > Lake | place: USA: Lake Erie, Ohio...
GCTTCACGACACGGAATCCTTTGGGAGACCGTGATCGTTCCTTCGCTCGAACAACGGGTCGAATTGCTGGCAGCGTGTTTGCTGCGGACCGATGTTCCGTTCCCCATCGACCCACGGTTTGGGATCCCTTACCTGACTGCTGCGAGAAATGGAGTCCCCTTCACCATCGGCGGCTTGTGCGACGACAGCGTCGACCTGGGGCAATATCGCAATGAACAGCATTACGATCGCTACACGCTCGAAGAGCACTTGAGCTGGGCAGTCTTGGTTGCCGAGCAGCAAAAGACCAAGCATCGCTATGCGTGCCACGAGTACCTCGCAGGCGAGAGTACATTCGCGATCGGAGGGACGGTTATTCCCGACTACTACCTTCTCAATGCCAGGATTTACCAACAGACGGGGTGGCAGTTGGCGACCGTCAACATGATTATTCCCGCAGAGTTGTTCTTTACCTGCCACAGCCATCGGTTCTTTCCCGTCACGACCTTCATGCGAGGTCTGGAGCAGGATTATCTGCAGGAACCGGATATCGGCCACGACGTTGCCGGCCATGTGTCCACCTTCACTATTCCCGTCGTGGCGCATGTGATGCAGAACCACGGCATCGCCCGCAACTTGATTTATCAAGAGCGAGCCGATGAACTCGAGAAGGAGACGGACGAGGCTCGTCGCAACAAGATCATGCGTCGAGCCGACGAACTGCTACTCTACGCGGAGCGCATCTATTGGTTCACCGTCGAGTTCGGATTGGTTCTGCAGGCAGGTGAGACGCGTGCCTTCGGCGCCGGCATCCTGTCCTCCCCAGGAGAGACCACCTCCAGCATCGACTCCCCGATCCCCAATCGAATTGTGATCGACCCGAGTCGAGATCAAGATCTCCTGCGATTGGCCACGACGGATTACTTAATCAGTGAATTCCAGAAGACCTATTTTGTCACTGAGCGATTCGATTTGCTGGAGACGCTTACTCCCGAACGGATCGTCGCGACGGCCAAGGCTGCGAGTCGTCTTCCTCATTTCTCGTGGCGAGACATCGTACCGGGCGATCGTGTTTTGCATGTCGGGCAAACCGCCGTGTCGACCAACGAAAAGTATTTCCGATTGATGGCGGATGTCCGCTGCGATGATTGCCTGACTCGGACGGCGATCCGCAATTTGCGGTGGTTTCATCGGCGAAACAGCGACGGTTCGGAGTTGTCGGAGATCTGGTATGGGCCTGTTGCGCCGGTCCCGGAACGGGTGCTGCAATGGTATTCCGAGCATGAGTCGGACGCCGCATTGCAGGTTCCCCTGCGTCCTTTGAGCGAACCGCTGAGCTCTTAGCCTTCGATCAGTTCACCGCTGCCGCTCGGAGGGAGCGGGCTCGTTCGCGACAGCGGTTTCAAGTGGGGACCATGGATGCTCCGAATGACGCCGTTTTGGCTAGGGATGGCAACGATGCTGTCCTCAGGAATACTAATTGCCGCAATGGGTTCCCCGGAACTGTCGGTTACCGCTCGTCGAATTTCCGATTCTCGGATCGCAAGCTTTTGAATGGCTTCTGAGAGTCTTTCGAGTCGGTCTGCTTGTTCTTGGAGTTGGGTGTTTTTGCGGCGAAGTTCAGTGGCACGGGACTCGAGACGGTTGGTCAATTCGTCGATCGAGATATCCATCGCATTCTTGACGCCTGCCAAGCGGTCGATTTCGGCTCCTAACGCATCTGACTCTTGGTTTGCGATGGCTATTTTTCGTTCCAAGTCTTGAAGCAATCGATTTCGTTCTTGTTGGCGAGAATCGGTCTCGATGGCTTCTCGTTCCGCGAGCAATCGCTGCTGGGCGCGATTTTCCTCTTCGGCGCTGATCGCATGCTGGACCGAAATCAGGAGTTCTCGGTTCTGTTGGAGTTCGCCGAGCGAGGCGAAAATCGTATCCTCCAGTTCCCGTTTCGCTTCTGAGTACTGGGCGATGCTATTTTCGATCGATTCACGCTCCGATTCTGCGTTGCGGATAGCGGATTGCAGCTGATCGAATTCAGCGCGTCGTCGATCGTGATCCTGTTGCAAGGAGTCGATTTTGGCCTGCAGTTGTGCGATCGCAGCGATGCTGGCGGCAGTGCGGCGCTCGTGCTCCTGGCCGATCAATTCGATTTCCGTCTGCAACTCAGACCGCAGGTCGCTCAGATGGATCAGGTCAACTTCGGTGGTCTCGATTCGGGTGAGGATTTCCGCTCGCTGATCATTGAGGGATCGCAATTGGTCTTGCAGTTTGGTCGCTTCGATTCGTCCCTCTTCCTGTTCGACCGCCCAGGCGGCTCGCATCGATTCACGCGTCGATTCCAAGACCATCAGGTCGGCGCTAACATCCTCGCGTCGAGCAGCGACTTCGAGCAAACCGTCTGTGTGCGCTTGGATCGACAGTTGGAGTTCCTTGCGCTCATCTTCCAGGCGACTCACGTTGTGTTGTAGGCGATTCAGACGCGAGGCTTCGCCCATGATATTGCTTCGCAGTTCGATCAGTTTCGCGTCGTAATCCTTTTGGTGTGCCTGGGCTGTCAGATTCAGTTGCTTCAGATCTTCCGCGATATCATTCTGTTTCTCGATGGAGATCCCTAAATCGCTCAGTTCCTGGCTCAGTTGCTGCACTCGACCTTGGAGATCGACCTTGAGTTCCGCCAGAGCTTGGAGCTGTACGGCGATCTCGGCGGCATTCTCCGCGGACTGCCGAACCACGACTTCGTCCGCAAAACCGCGCATGATGCGATCGTAGAACAGGCTGATCCCAGCGATGGCGAACAGCGTGACGCACCCCAAGTTCGACAAGGCGATTTCCTGGGTCGGAGTATTAGTGCTCAGAGCAAACGCGTTGACTGCGATGCAGAGGACCGATCCGAGTCCAAACAGTCCCAGGGTAGTTTTCGACGGGATGCCTTGACGGATCGCCAGCGGACGAACGGTTTGTTCCCACGAGGCGACGCGCATTTGGTATCCGTCGATTGCTGCGAGCAGTTGTCGAAGGATAGGCGCTTGGGACTTGGCGGTTTCCATAACTTGGAGGGCTGTTTCCGACTTTGCGGGAGCGGCTACGAGGATTCCGGGCTGCATTCGGCGGGACCTTGAACGGGGAAATACCTGATTGGCCGGACATGACCAATGCCCTTCATCGGAAAGGTTTCCCCAAACCCGTACTTTTTCCCAATCGGTTAAGTCGAGAACTTTTTCGGGAGCCGGACTGCTTGGCACAGGCGATACAGAAGGATGTATCGCGATGGCTAGGTGGCGGAGGAAGTCTCCGCCGTGCCACTGAACTTGTTGAGCCCTTCCAGACCTAACCGGGCGCAGAAGTCACCGAACGATTCGGATCCTTGCCGATTATCTCTGAACGCCCCAAAAAGCGGGGTAAGGGTCTCGACAATGCTTTCCAACGGAATCAAGTCGCGATAGATGAAGGCCAACCGCGTTCCCAGGCGAGCTCCGCCGACATAGACCGTGTACTTTCCTTTCGCTTTGCCGACCAACCCGATGTCGGCGTTGTACGGACGTGCGCAGCCATTGGGGCAGCCGGTCATGCGTACCGTGAACAATTCCTTTTCGAGACCGAGTTCGGCGAGGGTTTTCTCCATGGTGTCGATCACACCTGGCAGGGCTCGTTCGCTTTCGGTGATCGCCAGTCCGCACGTTGGGAGGGCGACACAGGCGATCGACCACCGCCGAGCGTTGGAGATTTCCTCGACGAGCGGCAGGCCGCGACGTCGGATCAACGACTCGAGCTTCGAACGATCCTTATCTTCGATATTGCAGAACAGCAGGCTTTGGTGTGCCGTCAGGCGGATTTCCGGGTTCAGATCGTGGCAGATGTCCCGCAACGCGGCTTTCCAAGCTCGATTCTCGTTGTCGTACAAGCGTCCATTCTCCACGTTGAAGCCGTAGAACCACCGCCCATCGCCCTGGGCGTCCCAGCCCATGTGGTCATTGTGCTCGGTGACATCATCCGGAGTGCAATCCGCGAGTTTGCTGCCAAAGTACTCTTCGACGTGGTGACGAAACCATTCGACCCCTTTGTCGTGGACCAGATACTTGAGCCGTGCGCGTTTTCTATCGTCGCGATACCCGAAGTCGCGCTGGACTTTGACAACGGCTTCGGCGACTCCAACGGCTTGCTCGGGGGTGACGAACGCCATGCGCGAGGCGAGTCGCGGGAAGGTTTTCTTAGCGCTCGGTGTAACCCCGAGTCCACCTCCCACCGTGACGTTGTATCCAATGACATGTCCGTCGCGAACGACAGCGATAAAACCGAGGCAGTTGGTGTAGACATCGGTGCAATTGTCGTAGGAGATGGCAATCGCGGTCTTGAACTTGCGAGGCAAATACGTCTTGCCATAGATCGGTTCGTATTCTTCGTCGCTCCCTCCTTCAAGCGTTTCCTCGCCGCTGTCGAGATTTTTCAGCCACAACTCATAGTACGACCGGGTTCGTGGAGAGAGGTGGTCGGAGAGGGCGAAGGCGAGTTGCTGAACAGCCGGCCGAACATTATCCCGGTACGGGGCGGGGCACGCCATCGTGTTTCGATTCACATCCCCGCACGCTGCCAAAGTCGTCAGCAAGACGTTGTTGATCCGTTGCATGCATTCGCGCAAGTCGGTTTTGAGAATCCCGTGCAACTGCAAGCCTTGCCTGGTAGTGATTTTCAGCGTGGAGTTGCCGATCGAGTCGCAGATATCGAGATGGGCGATTAACTGCGAAGCGGTCATGATGCCGGCGGGGATCCGGCTTCGAACCATGAAGCTGTAATGCTTCTCGCTTTTGCCGGATGGGGTGGCAGCTCCCCGAGCTTCGCGATCGTCCTGCTGGTAGGTGCCGTGGAATTTGAGCAGCTGCAAATCGTCTTTCCCGAAGTGGTCGGACTCGGCGAGCAATTCCTGGCCAATCGTCCCTCGCAAGTATCGACTGGCATCCTTGATTCCCTCGACAGGGCTCAGTTTGGATTCGGACTCATTGGTCGATTCGGACATTATGGATGTATTCTTTCGAGGAACGATAAAGGCTCAGGGCATCCCTACGCCAAGCCGCCACCGCATTATATAACAGGTCCCGGGAATGGTGGATACGTTCACGCGTCTAGGATCAGTTGGGCGAATCGAACCGTCAAGCAGTGTAGTTCTAGCAAAAGTGGTCATTCTTCATGAGCGCAAAAGTATTGGATGGGAAGTCCGTGGCCTTGCGGATTCGAAGTGAAATTTCCGAGCGAGTAGCAACGTTTCGCGAGCGGACGGGCGTTGCCCCATGCCTGGCGGCGGTTCTGGTCGGCGACGATCCAGCCAGCCAAGTCTATGTTCGAAACAAAGAGATCGCGTGTTCCAAAGCTGGAATGGCCAGCCGATTGTTCCGCTTGGGCGCCGCAACCACGACCGAGGAATTGCTGTCGCTTTTGGACCAACTCAACGCCGACCCGCAGATCCACGGAATCCTCGTCCAACTCCCTTTGCCACCGCAGATCGACCAGCGTCGCGTGTTGGATCGAGTGTTGCCGGGAAAAGATGTCGACGCGTTTTCGCCGGAAAACGTCGGATTGATCTCCCAAGGCCGACCGCGCTACTTGCCATGCACCCCCCACGGAGTTCTGCAATTGCTGCATCGCTCCGGGATCCCGCTTACCGGGGCCGAGGTTGTCGTCGTAGGCCGGAGCGACATCGTCGGAAAGCCATTGGTCAGCATGTGTTTGCAGAAGCAAGGACCGGGAGGTGAGAGCAACGCCAACGCGACGGTCACCTGCTGTCATAGCCAAACCAAGAATCTCGGCGAAGTGACTCGCCGCGCGGATATTCTGATCGTTGCGATCGGACGCGCACGGGCGGTGTCGGGTGACATGATCAAGCCCGGGGCTGTCGTGATTGATGTTGGCATCAACCGGGATGGGGACGAGTTGGTGGGGGATGTGGACTACCCGTCGGCTTCGCAGGTCGCCAGCGCCATTACGCCAGTACCCGGAGGGATCGGTCCATTGACAATCGCCATGCTTTTGGAGAACACACTTGCAGCCGCGGAGTTTGCGGTCCGAGCAGAACTCTGAACCGCAACGCAGAACTTTGCTTGCTGGGAACCTATTTGGCCGAAACTTACTTGACGGAGTCTTTGATCGTTTCCAGGATGATCAGCAAGTGCTTGGCTCGAGTCAGCGATCCTACGGCCTTGACGAACGCAACTCCCGCTTCGAGTTCTGTGATGCTCATTCCCGGACCTGCAGGGACCAAGGCCGTGGATTCCGTCCGGGGAGGGGGAGTCCTTGCATCGGTTGTCTTTCGACCTTGAAGTTTGGCTTGGCTGCGCTTCATCAAACTCTTGACGTTGGCCACATCGGCGGCCGTCACTTTGTATTGCTTCAGCGCTTCCACGACGTCGCGATTTCGAGCCTCGGGTCGATCGGTCAGGTAGTTGCGAATACGCTCGGCTTTGCTGAGGTCTTTGCCCACGTTGTAAGGTCCCTTTGTACGGTTTGGATAGGAGTCATCGAGGATTTCTTCAGCGGCGAGGCGGCTTTGCTCCGCTTCGCGTAGGAGGGCTTCTGGAACCCGTTCTACCAAGTCGTCCAAAGTTACAACACGATCGTTGTCCAGCATGAAGTGCTACCCTGTTAGTCGATTGAAATTGGGCGGAACTACAAATCAAAGTTCACGAGAGAATGAAACACAATCAACGCCGCCATGCGTTGTTCTCGGTCTCGGGCGGGCTCATTACCTCGGTGGGGTGGCGTGAGGATCTATCTGAGCGATTTAGATATATCACACGTGTATCATAGACATTCAACACCAGCGGTCAACCTCTAAAAACAAACCTGGTTTCTGAGAAACTTCCTCGTGGCTGCCCCTCGTTGCCGTGGGCGCATCGCACCCGTTTTTGGTATACTTTTGCTAACGATTTCGGGACTCCTCGCGGGCTCCGGATCGACGGTTTTGGTGCCACGCAGTCGGCCTCACTCAGGGCCGATTTTGGCAGAGATTACGGTTTCCTCTCACTGGATACGCAATGACAGCATCAAGCGACAACGACTCCCCCGAATCCAACCCCCAGGATTTCGGTCTGGATCGAACCGACTACAACGCGGAGGACCTGAAATATCTTAATGACCTGGAGCATGTTCGAGCCCGACCGGGTATGTACATCGGCGACACCACGCTCAAGGGGTTGCATCACTTGGTGTATGAAGTCGTCGACAACTCCATCGATGAAGCCATGGCCGGTTTCGCCCACGCCGTTTCGGTTTCCATCAACTCCGACGGGTCGGTGACTGTTGAAGACGATGGTCGCGGCATTCCGGTGGAACGGCACACCGATCTCTCCGAGAAAATGGGGCGCGATGTCAGCACTCTCGAGGGGGTCATGACGGTGCTGAAGTTTGGAGGCAAATTCGATAAGAAGGCTTACCAGACCTCAGGGGGATTGCACGGCGTCGGCGTGACCGTCGTCAATTTCCTTTCGCAATGGTGCGAAGTCGAAGTGCATCGGGATGGCAAGGTTTCAACCCAATCCTACGAACGCGGGGTCGCGACCGGGCAAGTACGCGAAGCCGGCGTAACAACCAAGCGGGGGACCAAAACCACCTTCAAACCCGACTCGCAAATCTTCCCCAATACCAAATTCATCTACGACACCCTGGCCAAGCGATTGCAGGAATTGGCGTTCCTCAACAGCGGAGTACGCATCAAGGTCCGCGACGAACGGAATAATCAAGGAGATGAATTTCACTACGAACGCGGCATTGAAGAATTTGTCGAATTCCTGAACCGAGCTAGCGATGTCGTCCACAAGGATGTGATCGTGATCGACGGAATCGAAAATGAAATCGGTTACACCATCGCGCTGCAATACTCGGAGGAGTATACCGAGACGCTGCAGTCCTACGCCAATAACATCCATACCCTCGAAGGGGGTACCCACGTCTCCGGTTTCCGGTCGGCGCTGACACGCACCCTCAACAATTACGGCAAGAAAGAAAATCTTTTCAAGGATCTCACTCCGACAGGAGATGATTTTCGCGAAGGGTTGACCTGCGTGATCTCCGTGCGTGTCCCTCATCCGCAATTCGAGGGGCAAACGAAAACCAAGCTCGGCAACAGCGATGTGGAGAGCGTCGTCAATTCCGCTGTCGGTGATGCGCTCTCCAAGTACCTCGAGGAAAACCCCAAGAATGCGAAACTCTTAGTCCGCAAAGGCCTGCTCGCCGCCGAAGCCCGCGAAGCGGCCAAGAAAGCCAAGGATGCGTTGCGAAAACGGAAGGATGCCCTCGGTGGCGGTGGGCTTCCCGGCAAGCTGCGGGATTGCATCAGCAACAAAATGGAGGAATGCGAACTCTACCTCGTCGAAGGGGACTCCGCTGGCGGAAGTGCGGAGGGAGGACGGTTTCGGGATACGCAAGCCATCCTGCCGCTGCGAGGCAAAATCATCAACGCCTACAAGAGTCGCGAAGACAAGGTTTTGGCTAACGAAGAAGTGATGAGCATGATCCAAGCGATCGGTGCGGGCATCGGCGGAGACCAGGACATCTCCAAGCGACGCTACAACCGCATCATCATCATGACCGACGCCGATATCGATGGCTCCCACATCCGAACCCTGCTGCTGTGCTTCTTCTACCGCCAGATGTACCAATTGGTCGCTGGCGGGCACGTGTATCTGGCACAACCTCCCCTGTATCGCGTCGTGCGTGGAAGGAAAGAACGGTACTACGTCCAAACCGAAGAGGAAATGAAGCAGCAGTTGCTCGAAAAGGGGCTGGGAGACAGCTACTTCGTCGGCGAAGACGGCAAGAAGATCGAAGGGGAGAAAATGCGATCCTTGTGCAAGTCGCTCGCTTCGCTTGAAGAAGCCATCCTCGCCTTGGAACGCCGCGGTATTTCCTTGCGAGTCCATGCCGAACGAATGGACCCGGAAACCAATCGGCTCCCCGTGTTTCACTTGGATCTCGGACCGGAAGACCGCTGGTTCATCACCCGCGACAAACTGGATGAATTTCTCGCGACTCGGCAGATTCGCGTCGATGATAGCATCCCCGAATCCGAAGCCCCCTCCACCGAACGGCGCGAGGAAACATCGCGAGCCGCCCACATCACCGAGATTTTTGAAGTCCGAACCATCAACTCTGGCCTGAAGGATCTTGCGGAATACGGTTTCTCAATCGCCGATCTCATCCCCAAGGAACGAACCGGAGCAACCGATTCACGCTTCTATCTCCATCGCGAGGAGAATGTCATCGGGCTCGAGGATCTTCGCGAATTGCTGCCAGCGATTCGAGAAATCGGCCGACGCGGTTTGACCATCACTCGGTTCAAAGGACTCGGGGAAATGAATGCCGAGGAATTGCGGGAAACCACCCTGGATCCCAGCAACCGCACCATGGTGAAGATCGAACTACCGGACGCCGCCGCCGCGGACGAAATGTTTCGTGTCCTCATGGGGGACAAAGTCGAGCCTCGCCGCGAATTCATCGAGAAACATGCCCTCAGTGTCCGCAATCTAGACGTCTAATGTCGTCGTGCACTCGTAAATCGTGCCCGAAAAGCGGTCACTGATTTCAAAGTAACCACTGCCCTCACAGATAAACGCCCACTCGAAATGGGTTGGCCGAAATTGCGTGCCGAAAAGCTTCGCGGATTTCCTCCAGCTGAAAGCGAGCATGAATCAGTTCATGGATCGGGTACCGGTGGTGGCATGATTCGATGAAGTCGACCGCAGTCCGAAAGTCTTCCGAATTGTAATTGTGTAGGCCGCGAATCGAGATCAGATTGCGAACGATCCGCTCCGCAGGTAACGACACGGGACGGTCGGGACTCACTGCGCCGACCCAAACAGCGATCCCGCCGACGGCAAGCAGTTCGAGTGTTTTTTCCATCGCGCATGGTACGCCGCTGGTCTCGATCACCACATCGATCAGACTCCCGTCGGGGATTTCCAGATCGCTGGAGGAATGGTTGTCGCCAGATACCTGCACGGAGTAGTCGGCACCGAATCGGCGCGCGATCGCTAAGCGTTCTGCGTTGACGTCCGTCACTCCCACACGTGCGGCGCCCGCGGTGCGAGCAATGGCGCAGGCGAGTATCCCCAGCATGCCGGACCCGGAGATCAGGACACTGCGATCCTGGATCGGACCAGCGATTCTCAACGCGCCTGCCATCGTAGCGACCGCGCAGTTGGTAATGGCAGCAACTGGCATTGGGACCTGTTCACGGATTTTGATCATCGGCGTGTGGGGGCGGAGGATGATGTATTGGCTGAGCCCGCCGTGCAGTGTTTCGTGGTCGGTAAGTTGCTCGTGGCCATACTTGAATCGACCTGGGGCCTTCTGAGGCATTCCGCGCTCGGCCATGGGACTCGCGGGATCGCTTGCGAAAATTGCCCAGGTGATTCGATCTCCGACGTGCAGTTTCTCCCCGCGAAGATCAACTCGTTGCGTGTTGGGCCCCCACTCGGCAATTCTTCCGACAACCTCATGCCCCAGAATGGTAGGCGACGATTCGATCCGCTTGCCGCAGTAGGTCGCGAGATCGCTACGGCACAGTGTCGCCATCTCATTGCGGACCAAAATCTCCTGCGCCTTGAGCGCAGGAATCTCAATCTCGACAATGTCGATGGGAAGATCAGCTCTCGAAAAGACGGCGGTTTTGGAATAGCGCATCGGCGAATCGAAGGGGTGGGAGTTCGAAATCGAATCCATGAGGTGGGGTGCGATCGCCGATCGCGAAACGCATCATTCGCCGGGAGTTGGATTGGCGACCGATCCAGCGGCCATCTCGCTCAGTTCATTCCAAAACGTAACGTATTTGTCTCGGTGCTTGATGTATTGCTCATCAAAGACCGCTCGGCGCAACTCCTCCCGCTGAGCGATAAACTTGCTGAAATCCCTTGGGTCATCGGGGTGAAAGATCGGGCATGGCCGATCGTAGACAATGGTCGCACCGAGTTGTCCATCCTGGTGAAATCTGGACATGCCGATCACTCGGTCGGCGACATAGATCGCTTCATTGAGTTCATGAGTCACCATCAGGATGGTGTATTCCGGGCGACGCCCCTCGCGCTTTGCGATCAAGTTCTCTTGGTAGAACCGCAAGAGCATCTCTTGCAGTTCCTCGCGCATGGCTTCGTCCAGGGCCCCGAACGGTTCGTCGAGGAGAACGATCTTCGGCTTCATGATGAACGCTTGTGCAACGGCGACCCGTTGTCGCATGCCTCCGGACATTTCCCCGGGATATTTTCCGCAGGCTTCTACCAGCCCGACGCGATCGAGGAACTCACGTGATTGGCGCAGATGCTCGCGTTCCAATTTCCAGTATTTCGGAAACAGAAACACCCGCTCCCAGAGCGAACTCTCGTCGAGTTTCAAGCCGAAGCTGACATTTTTCTCCGCCGTCAAGAACTCATACAACGAGTAATGCTGATACACGATTCCAACGTTGCGGTTGGGGCCGCGAACCGGAATGCCGTCGGCTAGGATCTCACCTTCGCTGGGAGGGTGGGTTCCGAGGATCGCTTTGAGGAGCGTGCTCTTGCCGCATCCGCTCGGGCCGACGACCGCGACGATCTGGCCGGGCAAGACCTTCAGGTTGATTTTGTCCAAAACCCGGAAGTCACCGAAGTAATGGTTGACGTTGTTGATCTCCAGTGCGAATTCGCTCATGATCGACTAGGGCTCAATGTCCGGGGGGAGGCGGCGCCGGATCTTTACCGGAGAGCAATACAAATAATTTTTTCCCGCCGAAAACGACAGCCAGCGCGATCGCTCCCGCAAGGATTCCGAAGAGACCATCGAGGAGGTAGGGGCCGACCGGGCCGAACACGTAACCCAAGACCGGGATCTCGGCGAGGAAGTGAGCGATGTGCTCGATCTGGTGGTGAATCCAGTCGACGTTGTGCGTGACAATCCCTCCCCCTACTAAGAACATAGCGGCGGTCCCAGCAATGGACAAGAATCGGAGAAGCCAAGGGGCTAGCCACAGGAGGCTCGCCCCGCATCGGCGTAGGATTCCATCCAGCGTACTGGTGCCTGTTCGTCCGGCCCAATACAGGCCGAGATCATCGAGTTTGACAATTCCAGCGACCAGTCCGTAAACCCCCAAGGTCATGATGACGCCGACTGCGCTGAGGACCCCCAATCGAACTAGAAACGGTTCCTCGCGAATGATATCGAGGGCGATCACCACAATCTCGGCGGAGAGGATAAAGTCGGTTCGAATCGCGGCTCGGATTCGCGTCTTTTCGAAATCCACCATGTCGACGTCGGGATCCTGGATTGCTTGACGCCGTTCATCGTTGGTGTGCTCAGCCGGGTGAAGCCAAGCGTGAAGGATTTTCTCAACTCCTTCGTAGCAGAGATACAGGCCGCCGAGCATCAGAAGAGGCAACACAAGCCACGGCAATGCGGCACTTAAGGAGAGAGCCGCAGGAACCAGAATCAACTTGTTGTAGGAAGAACCGATCGCGATCCGCCAGATAACCGGCAGTTCGCGATCGGCGTTGAAACCGGTGACCTGCTTCGCGTTGAGAGCCAGATCGTCACCGAGAACCCCCGCGGTCTTGTGCAACGCGACCTTGCTCATCGAAGCCACATCGTCCAGAAGGGAGGCAATATCGTCCAGCAATGCGAAGAAACTCGCTCCGGCCATCCTTATCCCTTCCTCGTTTCAGCTTTTCTCCGATGGATCGATCCAAGGGGGATCGATCAACCCTTCTTCGCAGCGTCGTAACGCTTGCCAACTTCGTTCCAGTTAACGACGTTCCAGAAGGCTGCGATGTAATCAGGGCGACGGTTTTGATACTTCAGGTAATAGGCGTGTTCCCAGACGTCCAAGCCAAGGATGGCTGTGCCCTCGATACCGGCGACCGCTTTGCCCATCAGCGGGCAATCCTGGTTGGGGGTCGATCCGATCTCGAGCTTGCCGTTGTTGAGGACCAACCACGCCCATCCGGACCCAAAACGTCCTGTCCCCGCCGCCGCAAACTTTTCCTTGAACGCATCGAATCCGCCGAACGTCGTTTCGATATCGGTCAGCAAGGCGCCGGCCGGCTTTCCACCCGCATTCCAACCGATGATCTGCCAAAAGAAGGAGTGGTTCCAATGGCCGCCGCCATTGTTGCGAACCGCCATTCGCTTGTCGTCCGGGATCGCGGCGAGGTTGCCGATGACTTCTTCGATCGACTTGTCTGCGAACGGAGTTCCGTCGAGGGCTTTGTTCAGATTGGTGACATAAGCTTGATGATGCTTGCCGTGATGAATCTCCATCGTCTGCGCATCGATGTGGGGTTCCATCGCATTGAATGCGTAGGGCAAAGGAGGAAGTGTAAAAGCCATATGGATTGCTCCCTGTGGAAAACTTGGATTCTTAACTCGGGATCCATAGTGTAGGCTTGTCGGCGGTTTTAGCCAGTAGGAGCCGAGGGGTGCCATTCCGTCCGAAAAGTCGCAGGCCATGACCCATTTACCCGTGAAATTGTCCACCGCCGATCTTGTTGCATGGTTCTCTCGGAACGGAGACCGATTCGTCCGCACGATTGGGTGGAAAACGGGGTACGGGGAGGTGGATTGCCTCCTCCAGTCGGTTCCTGGGACCAGTACCGAGGAATGGCCAGCAGACCCGCCACTGCAGCAAGTTGTTCTGGAAACGTTCGGTGCTCCCTCGAGGAGCGTCGCGTTTGGACTGGGAATGACTGGGCCAGGGCACTGGTCGCTTGCGTCGGAAGTTGTTGGGCCGCAAGGGACACGGATTCAATTCGATTGGGCATGCCGTGTCCAGCGGCCTGCGGAGCACTTAGGAACCGCCTACCAAACGATCGCCGGGGCAGCATCGCAACTTCGGCGGCTGACCGACGCAGACGCCTCTTGGGAGTTCGCCGACGGTCGCTCGCTGAACCTGACCGTCACCCTCGGACGATTGGTGTGTCGGGAAGGGGATCAGCGAATCGCGATTGAACCCGCCAGCGACATCCGAACCGTGGGGACCCACTGCTGGCGTTATTGCTTCTGGGTTGGATGAAGGCTTCGCAAACCTTCCAAGCCTCCGAATCGCGACGCACCTGGCAACAGGTACGCATCGCGAATCGATTCGATATGGTGGAAATCAAAACCCTGCGGATCGAGTTTCAATCGGGAGATTTTCTCGGGTCGCAAGGCTGCTGCCGCTGCCACGAGACTTGCATCGGCCTCCGTTCCGATCCATTCCCAATTCTCGACACCATCCGGCTTGGCGTCGACGAGCGCGAGGATTACCGCGAGCCGTCTCAAGAACAGAGGCGGATTGTAGCCGTAGGTATAGCAGGGAGCAGGCCTCGGATTCTTAACAAGTGACTGCACCGAAGTTCCCATGTCGATTCCCCAAGCGTCATCGACCCATAGAGCGCTGGTGCCATCACCGACCGATTCGGTTTGCTTGCCCGCGATAACTTGAAGGGAGTGGATCGGTTGATCGGCGGATTTGGTCGCGACCGAACCGACTTTTGTTCCTTCGTTGTTGAGAATCGACCAACGCGAACCACCGGCGGGTTCTCGAACCACGGATAACGATGCAGCGATTCGTTCTGCCGGTTGGAGAATCGCTTTCCAGCCTTGGTTGCGAATCTCTCGCGAGGCGGAAACCTTTTGGGCGACATCTTCACTCCATCGCTTCAGCAGATCGGCTTCAAAATCGATACCGCCCGGTGGAGCCGGATGATCCTGATCCCAAACGCTGAGTTGATCCGCTTTCAGGACATCGAAGTCATTTTCCAGGATCGGTTCGGCGAGACCGAGTCCGAACAGTCGATTCATGAACCCGTACATGGCGACTCGGGTGACATGGTTGTAGTTGTGCGGGAAATGAGTCGCAACCTGGAGGTTGACGCGATCCTCGGCTTGGTAGAGTCCGTACAAACGCTTGAGTTCGGGGAATCCATCGCGGGCCATATCGCGGGTCCAATCGTTCGCGGCGTTGAGTCCGAGCGGTCGTGGCGCGGTCAAGGCTGCGAGTTCTACGTTTCCGGTGTCGACACGCAGACCAGATGCGTTTTCGCAGGTACAGCCGCCCTGCATCGAGGTGCTGACCATGACGACGGGATAAGCGCCTGCGAAACGAGGTTCAATGGCTGATGCAATAAATGTTTGAGTTCCTCCGCCGCTTGCCCCGGTGATCGAAACTCGCTGAGGGTCGACGTCCGGACGCTGCAGTAGGAATTCAAGCGACTGGAGCGTGTTGATGGTTTGGAGTCCCATCACGTTTTGCAGCATCCCTTCCGCCTTCGGGCTGAACAGCAACCACCGGTCCGACGCAACCTCGGGGTTCGAGCCATGCAAACCGAATCCGTGGGCGCGCTGCATGTTGATTTGTTGACTGTCGGCATAACCGAGCATGTCATAATGAAAGACGATGATCCCCATGCGCGCCATCTGGACACAGCGGGCCTGAAGTGGACTGTGGGCGGCCGATTCAAATCGTTCGGCACCGGTCGCCAACTCGCGCTTCATTTCCTGGTCGTTGGTGAAATAGAACCGTCCACTGGGCCAATGGCCGTGCGGGCAGAGAACGGCTGGGAATTTGGCGTTGCTCGTCGTCTCCTTCGTCAACGGGCGATAGAGATTGCCGGTGACAAACAGTCCGGGCAAGCTTTCGAAGTAAACCTTTTCAACGGAGTATCCGTCCTTGATCTGCCGCGAATGGATCGTGGGCTTCATGGGGGCCAGCGAGGGACGCGGAAACAAACCCAACGAAACCTCGACCTGGGTTCGCAGTTCTTTGGCTCGAGCCTCCCATTGCTCCTTGGTTTCTGGGACAGCGAACGGGAAATGTCCATCGAGATCCTTGATCGTCCGGGCCGCGGGAGCATTCTTCGTGGTGTCCGGGTCAGCGCTAGAGCATTCGCCTTGCATTGCGAACAGAGTCAGTGCGAGAGTCAGGCAGGGGAGGAATGCAAGTTTCGAAAGGTAGGTTGTCACGATTGCTGTTCCGGCGGGAAGGGTTGCAAGGAATTCCCGTATTGTAGCTCGGAAATCTTGTCGAGGGGCGAGCCCCCGTGATACCCTATCGGCGACAGAACCGACAACGGTCGTCGGCGAAATTGTTTATCGGGGGCAGGTTTGGCATGCGTGAGATGGTTCGGCAATGGAGCGGACTGCTTCTGGGGTTTACGATGGTTTGCCCGGCGTTTGGTCAAGAGCTCCCATGGGATTTGCCCGAAGGCTTGACCTACGCCACAGAAGCGCGGACCGAGCCACGTCCACTGCGTATCCATCGTTTGACGATTGACTTGATGACCGCGTCGCTGGAGTTTGCGGTGGTGGCTGGCGAGGACCCGGACGGGGAAGGGCCGGTGGAGGCCGTACTGACCCCACCAACACAGCTTGGAGAGCAGGCAAAAGCGATCGCCGTCATCAACACCAGCGCATGGGGAATGTTTCCAGACAAAGAGACCGGAAAAAAACCGGGCTATGTTGCCGGTGGCCACGCTGACATCCTTGGGTGGGTATCGCAGGGCAAGAGACCGATCAGTCCGATCGAGGCCGGGTACTGGACCTGTTGGATGGACCTCGACCGCAGAGTTTTCATTTCTTCCTTGGGGGAGAAGCCGGAATCCGAGCGACCCACCAGAGCGCGATGGGCCGTTTCCGGATTCCGCGGCATCTTGGTCGACGGCGCGATCCTGCCCGAACCCAGCGAAGTTCGACACCCGCGAACCGCTTTGGGACTGTCGGCCGACGGGAACCGGATGACTTGGTTGGTGGTTGACGGTCGCCAACCCGGTTACAGCGAAGGGGTCAGCGAGCATGAGTTGGCTCAACTGATGATCGAAGCGGGGTGCGACGATGCGCTGAACCTGGATGGGGGTGGGAGCTCCGTGATGTTGCTGCGCGACCAGTCCGGCACATTGTCGGCGGCCAATCGCCCGTCGGATCGCACCGGGCACCGTCCTGTTCCTGTCGTTCTCTGCGTGCGGAAAGCGGAACAATCGAATTAGTCGACCTCACCTTCCCAAGTCTCCATCGAATTCCGATCCTTCCTGGAGAACTTGTCCGCGCAGGAGTTGTCCAGTGGGCATACTCATGCGGAGAGAGAGTGGAGGTCTATGTCGACACAACGATTGAAGCGTATTCTGGTGACCGGCGGAGCTGGTTTCCTCGGTTCGCATCTATGCGAGCGACTGGTAGGTGAGGGGCATGACGTCATTTGCCTCGACAATTTCTTCACCTCCCAGAAATTCAATGTCGCGCATTTGTTGGATCGCCCGAATTTCGAATTGATTCGGCACGATGTCACGCTGCCCGTCTTCCTGGAAGTGGATCAGATCTACCACATGGCATGCCCTGCGGCGCCTGGGCACTACCAATTCAACCCGATCAAGACAATCAAAACGTCGGTGCTCGGGTCGGTGAACATGCTGGGTATGGCGAAGCGATGCGGGGCGAGGATTCTGCTTGCTAGCACCAGCGAGATCTACGGCGATCCGACGGTACATCCGCAGTCCGAATCGTACTGGGGGAATGTCAATCCGATCGGAATCCGTTCGTGCTATGACGAGGGAAAACGCGTCGCAGAAACGTTGTTCATGGATTATTACCGGATGAACAAAGTCGATATCCGAATCGTTCGCATTTTCAACACTTACGGTCCTCGGATGCATCCGTTCGACGGTCGGGTCGTCTCGAACTTCATTCGTCAGGCCCTCACCGGCCAGCCGATCACGATTTTCGGCGAAGGGGAACAGACTCGATCGTTTTGCTACCGCGATGATTTGATCGAGGGAATTGTGAGGATGATGAATTGCGAGAAGGACTTCATCGGTCCGGTGAATCTCGGAAATCCGCATGAGTTCACCATCGCCCAGTTGGCCAGCAAGGTACTGGAGTTGACGGAGAGCAAGTCGACGATCGAAAAGCGGCCGCTCCCACCGGACGACCCGACACGTCGGCAGCCGGATATAACGCTGGCGAGAAAGATGCTAAGCTGGGAGCCGACAACGGAGTTGACCGCAGGGCTCGAGAAAACCATCGATTGGTTTCGAACCATTCGCCTCGAAGACTATCGGCCACCGACTCCGAATTTTGCTTGATCATCCCGTCTGTGTTCCCATGGATCCGAGGCATAGCATGGAAGGTTCGGACATGAGTTCGCCTCCGCGAAGCGCGCGTTGGAAATTGAAATCCGTAACGCTCGAATTCGGCAATGTGCCGGCGATCATGGGAATCCTCAACGTGACTCCCGACAGCTTTTCCGACGGCGGAGATTTTTTCAGTCACCAAGCTGCCGTGGATCGAGCTCTGCGAATCGAGGACGCGGGAGCCGCGATCCTCGACATTGGTGGGGAAAGCACCCGACCGTACAGTCAAGGGATTGAGTCGGCGGAGGAATTGGAGCGGGTGATCCCGGTCATCGACAAGTTGCGGGGGAGAGTAGCGATCCCCATTTCCATCGACACGACCAAGGCGGCGGTAGCACAGGCGGCGATCGATGCAGGGGCGGAGATTATCAATGATGTTTCCGGGCTCGAAGCAGATCCCGCGATGGTGCAGGTCGCCAAAGCATCCTCCGCAGGGGTTTGCGCCATGCATCGCCAGGGAACCCCCCAAACCATGCAGGACAATCCGACTTACGAAAACGTAGTCCAGGAAATCCTTGAGTACCTTCGCCAACGCGACGATCAGCTGGTTCGCTCAGGCATCGATCCCGACCGCATCTGTCTCGATCCCGGGATCGGTTTTGGAAAGACGCACGAACACAACATCGAATTGGTTCGCCACGCAGGAAGATTTCTCTCCCTCCATCGGCCCATCTTGATCGGGCATTCCCGAAAGGGGTTCATCGGCAAAGCGCTTGGCGACAAAAATCTTTCTCGAGACTACGGCACGCTCGGCGTCTCCTTGTGGCTCGCGCAGCAAGGGATTCAGCTACTGAGGGTGCATGATGTCGCCGGTCATGTGCAAGCGTTGCGGCTACTCAGCGCGATTCAACCCGGCTGACGGCGAGCGTGCGCTTCGCGAACAAGACAAATGCCTGGTCTTCATGCACGATATTCCACGCCGCGCTCCGATCGGAATTGAGGAATCGCTCCAAAACGGGCGCTGAGCGTTGGACCAGAATCAAGTCCGCTCCATAGGTATTGAGCAACTCCTGCCAACCCTCGCCAGCGGAATAGAATCGATCATGCAATGGAAGGACGTCTTCCGCGTAAGCCACCTCGTATCGGCCATCGATACTGACTCGGATATTTGGGTAGCATCTCCAGGATACATACGCTCCGCTGGCGAACGGAGTGATCATATTTCCTTGCAGTCCTTGTTGCTCGATAAACGAACAAGCATCGACCGGATAAACCAACGCTGCCGCCGGGTCCCGGCTCGGGAGCGTGCTGTGCCATGGAGCATGCACCCAAGCGAATGCTCCGCATGAGATCGTCACCAGAATCGCCGTAGCAAAAGCGAATGGCCGGGTTGACTGAAGTTTCGCAATCACAACGCGTCCGAGAGGCGTGGGGGTCAACCAGCCGGGCATCAGGGCCAACCACACCGTACCGTAAAGTGAACCGTGCCGCAGGTGCTTGAGCGTCATCGCGGCCGCCACCACGCAAAACATCCAACCTGTCAATCGCGACCAACGTCGCGTTTTGGCGACGTACGCCAACAGGATCGCACTTATCCCAAAGGCGAGCATCGCGATCCCAGGTTGATAGGTCGCCCAAAGCGGTTGCCATTCGAGAATCGTCGGTCTCGGCATGCGAATGGCTCGCCACAGGTAAGGAACGTACTCCCAGCCCCACGGGTTGAAGCTCAGCCCCCACACCAGGAGAAAAAGGACGAGGCCATGATGCGCGTAGCGAGGAAGGGTGGCTCTCCAGGCCGCGAGAGACGTGCAACGCCAGAGATTCATGCCGCCACGTTCATCCCAGCAAAGGGCGCCAAGCCATCTTTCCGCGATGTGAAAGAGCATGAAGCCGATGCCGACAACAAAACCAGCGTGCATATTCAGCCACGCGACATACATTGCAAACCAGGGCACGATCCAAAATCGCCGGCCTCGCAAATCCGACTGGAGCATCAGCATTTGGGATGCCAAGAAAACGAGGGTGAAGAGCTGTGCCCTCAGATTGCCAAAACCGACCCACATCAATGGAAAGACCACCGGAGCGCAGGCAGCAACCAAAAACGGATGCGCCCCATGGTTGCGAGCCAATCGATACATCATCGCAAAGAGCGCGACGATCAAAATCAATCGGAGCCACGCCATGCCGTCGAGGCCTAGAGCGCTGCGCTCGGCGACCCAGTAAAGCACGATACCCGTGCCCCATTCATGATGGACCACCGGCGAGACTGTTTTCGTAAACGCAAACACGTCCTCTTTGGGGAATTGTTCCGTGGCATAGAAAACCCTCGCCAGGGCCATTTCGTGGAATGCGTCATGGGTGACATCGCTCAAACGCACAATGTACGCAAGGAATCCGATGCACACTGCGACCAGCAGCGCACTCGCGAGACGGTTGTCCCGAAATCGACCCAGTAGCATCGCCTTGCGAAACAGTTCCATACCGGAGCATTCGACCTCCGTGCACGCGAGATTTTCTCTTTTTCCTCGAGGTGGAGTCGGTCGTTCCGATTGCTAGCAGCAAGCGATCTTTTTTATTTTTTTTCAAGAGATTCGTTCAAGATTGACCTGGAGGAGAAATTCTTTTCTGACCTAGACTCCCGCCTCACGTCGATACAGCGCGATGCAGGGCAGGATGCCTAGTGCGCGCCGACCTCCCCTCTTCGGACTCGATGCATGGAAGCGCGGACACTCGTTTTCTCGTTGGCGATCGTCCTGGGATGGCTGGGCCCGGCGTGGTCGCAGATTATCCCTGCCGGCAACGTGGTTCCCCAACGCCGATTCGTCGTTGAGACAGCTCATTTCCGAGTTTTCGCCGCCGACGCAAGCCTGGCACAAGAAGTCGCCCAGATGGCCGATTCGTATCGTCGGCATCTGGCTCAGCAATGGCTCGGCAAGGAACTCGATGTCTGGGCGGAAAAGGTTCCGGTGGTCGTTCAATCGGCAGCGAACATGCCTGCGAGCGGCGAAACGAAGTACACATTAGTGGCTGGAACGGTGCGAGAGTTTCGCATGGTTTTGTGCGGATCCCGGGAACGCATCCTGGATAGTGTTTTGCCCCATGAGATGACCCATACGGTCTTGGCGACCCATTTCGCTGCTATAGGCAAACCGGTTCCTCGCTGGGCGGATGAGGGAGCTTGCACAACCGTCGAAGACGAGAGCGAGCGGCGCAAGCATGACACGATGCTGGTGCGTTTCCTGGGCGAGGGGCGAGGCATTCCCTTTCAGAGTCTCTTTGCGATGCGCGATTATCCGCCCGACATGATGCCATTGTATGCGCAAGGATACAGTCTCTCGGAGTTCTTGATCGCTCAAGGTGGACCTCGTCAGTTTATCCAGTTTCTCGAGCGAGGCATGCGCAACGATGATTGGGTCAGCGCGGTGTCGCAAGTTTATGGTTATCCAACGCTTGGAAAACTCCAGACCGCTTGGAATCGATGGGTAATCGATGGCGGCGGTTCCGTGACCAATTACACGGCAATAGCGCTGGGATACTCTCGCAATACCACTGCGTCCTTGGCGGCAGCACCGCTTCCCCCTCCGACCTCGCCGATGACCAGTACGACCGGCAAAGGTTTCTACCAAGAACAATTCCAAAAACATGGCACCCCGATACACGTCAGCCAGCCCGGTCCCATGCAAACGATCGGTGGCACGGTGTATCGGTAAACGGTGTATCGGTAAACGGTGTATCGCTAAGTAGCCGGCACGAGGGCAACGGTCCTGAGGATCGGTGAAGATGCGCAAACTAAGATGGTCTGCAAAGACTAGGAAAAGGTTGGGGAAATTGCCTAAATTGACTTTTGAAGAATTTCTCTTTTCTAACCCGAAAAGTAAGCTTGACCGGACCTTTTTGAGACGATTATTCCAATTGGATAAGCTCTCCGACGAGCATCGAGTCAATAACTGGAGCGATAAAGGAGTGTCGCGTTGAAATACTTACATCCCTTACGAACGTTTCGGCTTCTGACCGCAGCATACGCGGTGACTGCGCCCGTCGTTGTGCCTGCAAGCGCCATTCTCGCTGTCAGCAGCCACGCCATGAACGCATCGGCCCAGCAGGAGACTGCCACGCGGAATTTGCCGCCCAGCACGTTGCCTCCTGCGGGTGCACCGGTGTCGCCTGCGGATGGCAGCAAGGACGCCAAGCCGAGTCGCGCAGCAGCAGCTTTGCTGAAAACCAACGGCAAGGAGAACGCGGCTGGGACTCCCAGCCTCCCTCGCTCTCCTGAGCAAGCTCGCGACGAAGCCAGTGGCTTGGCTGCGCAAGCCAAGGCTGCGCTGCAGCGTGGCGACCTTGCAACCGCAAAGACTTTGATCGATCGCGCTGCGTCCTACCAGGTTCCGGACAACCAGTTTGGTCCCGGCCAAATCAAGCCGTGGGATGTCGCGATGGATGTCGAGCGGGCCCTGCGATTGCGGGGCAACGCTGCCGTCGTAACCGCAGGAACAAATAATGCCAACGCGACCGGAGTCCAACCCGGATTGTTTCAGCCCGGCACGGATACCTCGAAAGTTGCTCCCGCGAGCAACTCGGCTCCCGCCATGCTCCAAGAGACCGATTTGTCGGGCCAGGAATGGTACGATCGCGGCTTGGAAGCATTGCGGCTCGGCGATCGCGAAGCTGCGGCTGGCTACTTCAGCAAGGCCTGGAAGAAGCAGACCGAATTGGACCAGACGACTCGTGGACAGCTCAAAGACAAGTTGCTGTATCTGCAATCCCGCTCGGAACCTGAGGCGGTCAGCGCAGTTCCAGACGAGAATCGCGACACCATTCAAAAGAAACAACGACTGTTCGCAGAGGTTTCGGGGGAAATCGCCGACGCCGAACGCATGGTCAACAGCCAACCCTACGAAGCGATGGATCGGCTCCGTTCCCTGCGGACGCGCGTTTCCCAAGCGGACGTCGATGGAGCGTACCGAAAACAAATGCTGTCGATGGTCGACCGTGTGATCAACAACGTCGAGGCTTGGATGGAACAAAACCGTTCCAGCATCGAACTCGATCAACGCAATCGACAAATCGAGGATCGGATCAACCTGGAGGCCGCCAACACGGCGAAGGAAGATGCTCAAGTACAGACGCTGGTTGATCAATACAACGAGCTGATGGACGACAATCGCTACGCCGAGGCCGAGGTGGTCGCACGCAAGGTCGAAGAGATCAAGCCGAACTCTGAGATCGCTGCGGTCATGCGAGGTCGATCGGTCATTCAACGACGGATCGAAGAGCAGAAGGAAATCCAGAATCTCAAGGAAGAGGCGTTGCTCAATAGTTTCTCAGATGCGGAGCGGGCATCGGCTACCTACATGAAGGATAGCAAGCCACTCCAATTCCCCGCAGTCAAGGAGTGGACCGATCTTCGACGGATCCGCGACAAGTACGGGGACGAGTCGCTCGCCCTGCAGCCATCGGAAAAACGAATCCTCGAGATTCTCGAGGAACCGTTCTCGGCCAGCTTTGATCGCCGCCCGCTCTCCGAAGCGCTCAAAACCATCTCGGAGATGACCGGTCTGATCATCCTGATCGATGAACCCTCCATCGCAGAGGAAGGCTTGCGATCGGATCAACCGATTAGCCTCGACCTGCGAGGAAACCAAATCAAGCTCAAGAATGTTCTCAAAAACATCTTGGACCCGTTGAACTTGAGTTACTCGATCAAGAATGAAGTCGTCAAGATCCAGAGCAGCAGGTTCATGCAGCGGGAAATGTACAGCAGACCGTACTCGGTCAAAGACTTGGTCATCCCGGTTCCGAACTTCATCTCGGACTACAACACAGGGATGGCCGGGGCGATCCAGGCTGCCTACCAGGCTCAAACCAACTACGTCGCCGTGAATCTGCCAGAGCAGGATGGAATGACGTTGCGGTCGAACAAGCTTGCGAGCATCGACCCGAATGCCAACGTCCTCGCCAATCTGGCGAATGCTTCTCCAGTCAACCTCGCCTCCTTCTCGCCCGGGATGGCCGGCGCAAACAATGAACCGTTCCCGACATCGGGAACACCGAGCGCGCTCGGCGGAGCTTCGCTCGCCAACTTCTCGGAACTGATGCGATTGATCGAGAACACGATTACCCCAAGCGAATGGCAGGACCAGGGGGGCACTTCGACGATGATGCCGTTCCGGCAGAATCTCAGCCTCGTTGTGAACGCTCCCCAGGAAACGCATGAACAGATCGCAGACCTCCTGAAAAGCTTGCGAGCCTTGCAGAACCTTCAGGTTGCGATTGAACTCCGGTTTATCCAACTGCAAGATACATTCTTCGAAAAGATGGGGGTCGACTTCGATGCCCAGTGGGATGACAAAGTCCGCCGGATTCCGCAAGAAGACTCAGGCCCGAGCGTGATCGTGGGGTTGTCCGGGGCAACCAGTACCGTTCCTCAGTTGACCACCGATTTCGATATCCAATTGCGACAAGGCAGCTTCGGCGTCAACCCACCCTTCGGCAACCCAGACTTGGCTGCCGGTTCCCAACTCGGCTTCGCCATCCTCAGCGATCTCGAACTGTTCTTCTTCCTGCAAGCAGCTCAAGGGAACAGTCGCCAGAACGTGTTGCAGGCTCCGAAAGTGACTATGTTCGACGGCCAGATGGGATCGATCAACGACTTCGCAGCCCGCCCGTTCGTGATCAGTTTCGAACCTGTCGTCGGCGACTTTGCCGTCGCCCAGCGTCCGATCATCGTCGTCCTCAACGAAGGGACCCAGATGAACGTCCAATCGGTCGTCTCGCAAGACAAGCGATTCGTTCGGATGACGCTGATGCCTCAGTTCACGAGACTCGAATCGACCGATCGCGAGTTCACGTTCCAAGGAAGAAAGTCCACCAAGTCCGGAACCAGCATCCTGGATCCAGGCACTGGGAAGCCGACTGGCAATCGCAATAACGAGGAAGAAGTGATCGAAGGTACCACCGTTCAGCAACCTACCGTCGGAAACACCTCCGTGAGCACAACCGTGAGCGTACCGGACGGCGGAACCATCCTGATGGGGGGTATCAAGCGATTGCGGGAAGGCCGAACGGAACGGGGAACCCCGATCCTGTCCAAGATTCCTTACATCAACCGACTGTTCCGCAATACGGCGATCGGACGTGAAACCAGCACGCTGATGTTCACGGTGACCCCACGCATCATCATTCCTGAAGAGGAAGAAGAGGAACTGGGAATTCCAGTGAGCCGGCCGTAATCGAGCCCTTCGCTCGAAGAGAAACAATACGAGAGCCCCGACAACGTCGGGGCTCTCTTCGTTTTCCAACGCCCAACCGATTCGCGGTGCCACCCGATTCGGGGTGTCACCCAAAAAATTATGCGATTTCGAAATTTCTAGCGAACCTTTCTTCCTGGGATGTATCTTTTCACTGATCGCCTCAGGATTCATTTGGCGATCTTTGTGGGACGGCTCGTTGTTTTTCCTCCAGCGTTTGGGTAGTATCCAATGGGTGGAAAACGCTGCGCCGTTTTTCGCAAACTGTTTTTTTGTCTGTTTCATCTCATGCTGCGCTGAATACGGTGCGGGGAGGTAACCATGCGTTTGGTGAATCAATCTCAACGATTTAATCGCGTCATTGCCACAGCGCAACGCCGCGTTCATATCGCATTGAGCACCACGGTGGGCCGCCTCCTGGACCTTCTAAAAGCGAGCTTAGGTACGTCGAGCAAACGCACGGGCAGAAACAACCCGTCGCCGAGCTGGCAAACGATGGTTTTTAACATTCGAGAGACCGGGAATTGCATGCATGCAATACACCGACCCGCGTATGTGATGAACCACCGAGCCCCTTCGACACCGCGGACTGGTCAGTAAGCCATTCGCGGAAATCCCCCCAACTAGGCGAAATCCTTGTGGGGCGGATCCAACGTACCTGAGAAACCCTTTGTAGATCCGCTGGCGGAGTTATCTCCGTTCGTGCATTTCCTGCCGAAGGTTTCCCTTCAACACCCTTCAACGCGATTCGCGTTCTGTCGCTGGACAGCTCGCGAATCGACGGGAGCATGAGACCATGACCGCTATCCTGGAAGAAGAACAGCAACTCGAAGTTTCCGAATTGGTTGCATCGGCGCGCCTCGGTGATCACCAAGCAATCAGCGAGCTGTACGATCGATTCTATGGACTCGTCATGTCCATCGCGAGGGATCGGCTCGGGGATTGGCATGAAGCCGACGACCTATGCCAAGATGCGTTCTTCCAAGCATTCCGAAAACTGGATCAGCTGCAATGCGACGCCGCATTTGCTGGATGGCTTCAGCAGATCGTCGTGCGAATGGCCATCAACAAGGCCGTCCGGCGCGCTCGGCTGGCGAACATCGACCAGGAAATTCTCGCAAATACCCTCATCGATGAAGGCGAGGTTTTCGAGGATGCGGTCCGAAGCGAGGAAGCAAAGCGGGTTTGGGAGGGACTGGCGCGTCTTCGGTCGGTGGATCGAGAAACGCTGGTTGCCTTCTACATCGACGGGCAAAGCTTGCTCGAAATGAGCGATCGCTTTGCCGCACCCGTCGGAACGATCAAGCGGCGTTTGCACACCGCGCGGGCTCGCTTGGCCAAGGAATGTGAAATCTTGATCTAGGAGCCTCAGTCGGATCTCTCAATGCTAGCGATCGGTGCAACGGGAATCGTTGCACCGATCCGGGCTGACGAGACGTTAAGGCCTCAGCAGGAGAACGCCGGCACCGGTCGACAGGGCTTGGGTTCCCAACGCATGCGGGTCGTACGGGGGGCGTTGACGTAGTCCCGGTGCCACCGAACCCGGTCGATAACGGCCGACGCTGGAAACATCTTGCAGGGGGCCGTTCAGGCAGTAGAAGTAGGGGGTAAAGAAGACTCCCGAATAGAACCTGGCGCCCGATAGGATCGGCTGTAGCGGCGGGCAGGTCTCATGCCCGTGGTTCTCGAGCATGATATCCTCGTAGTAAGTCGGCTGATGGCACAAGGCAGGGGGGACCCAGCCCTTGTTGGAATAGGACCATCCATCGTACCGATCTGGACCGAAAGGAAGAGGAATCGGATCAGGAAGGCGACCTTGAGTCAGGTCGACAGGAACCTGAGTCGTCCCGACACCGACCACCGAGGTGTTCGGGATCGACAAAGGTTTGGTACGCAACGTGTCCTGCGAGATCGGACTGGATTCTGCGACAACCACTGTTGTTCTGTCGCTCGTTGCGCCACTGCCCAAGTCTTGAAGTTCTTGCGCAACTGCCGTGGGAGCAATGAGACAACCGCCGATGCAAGCAAACCTTGCCACTGTCCTGGCACGCAATCGTGACATCCTGCCGACCTACCCATTCCGTGGTGTATTGAAAAGTCGGCCTTAGGGGTTGCCGATGCGAATCGCATCGGTGGCCGACATTGGCTGATTCGGCATAACCTGAGCCATCACTTCATTGGGTAGAATCGAAATAGGAAGGTCTGTCGCCAGCGCGGTCCATTAAACCGACTAAGCGTCAAGCTTTATCGGGACAATAAAAAAGCGCGGCTGCAAGCCGCGCTTCTTAAAAGAATCATCCCTATGCAGCTCCGCTGGACGAAGGATGAGATTTCTTCCAATGCTGGAATGCGGCGCGAATGTCCTTCACGTGCATCCAGTGGCCATGAGTTTTCGTACTGCTCGAGACCATGGTTTCAGGGACGATTTCCCCTTTTTCGATCTTCTTTAGCAAATCGCTATCGGTGATCGGACCCACAGTTTTTGAACTGCCGAAAAACCCTTTCTTCATAAAGTACCAGTCAGCCGACATACGCCTCTCCTCGATTGGCAAACAACAAGAAATACGATGATTGCTAGTGTTACCGAGGTACAACAATGTCGCTGTGTGGTAAATCAAACACCGAAGTATAGCGGATGTTCCTGGGAAATTTCCAGACTCCTAACGGATTTTCGTCTTCTCGCCTGGCGGAATTTCGAACATTTCGGTTTTTTCTCCATGCGACGAACTCCCCTGTGCCCGCGGATCATGGGCGGCCTTCAGGCGATCTCCATCCCGTTGGATCCCCTGGGCGATCCCGAGCGCATCGGCCGATTTTAGCGAGTGCCCGAGCGACTGGAGAGCTTCGGAGGTTTGCGGAATGATGGCAAAAGGATCGCTTCCAAAGGAAGATTTTTCGAAGACCAGCGTATCGGGACTCCATTGATGGTGGACTCGGGAGCTTGCGATGGCATCGTTGATCGATTGCTGCAAATCCAGCACTCGAACCAGAATTTGGAGAGTGGCGGAGATGATGCGAGGCCCTCCGGCCGCGCCGCAAGTCACGTAGGGAAGTCGGTCGGCGTCGAGTACCAACGAAGGGCTCATGCTCGAGAGGGGCCGTTTGCCGGGAGCGACCGCGTTGGCAAACGAGCCGACCAACCCAAAGGCGTTGGGGGTGCCCGGAGCGAGGCTGAAGTCATCCATTTCGTTGTTGAGAATCACGCCTGTTCCCGGAACCATAACTTTGCTTCCCCAGGAAGTGTTTACCGTGCAGGTCATGGCGACCCAATTGCCGGCGGCGTCTGCGACGGTCAAATGGGTGGTGTGCTTGCGATCCTCGGCCTGCCCGCCAACTGCCCGCAATGGCTCGGACGACAAGGTCGCGCCCGGGGGAATCCCGCGTTCAATCCCCTTGGATGCGAGTTCTGGGGAGTAGCTCCGCATGCGGTCCAGCAGATACTCTTTTGCGAGCAACCCCTCGGGGACCTCGACGAAGTCGCTGTCGCCCAGCCAGAACGCGCGGTCGGCGAACGCTCTTTTCATGCATTCGACGAGCAGATGGTAGCCTTGGACGGCCGAGGTATCGAAAATTTTCTTGACATCGTAGGGCTCGAGCATCCCGAGTATTTGTGCAATGTGGATGCCTCCCGAGCTCGGTGGAGGAAAGCCGATCACGGTGTGTTTCCGGTAGGTGTGTGATAACGGCCTGCGGTCGAGAGCTTGGTAGCATCGAAAATCCGATTCGGTGAGGATTCCACCGATACTGGACAGATACTCGCAGGCGGTCTTGGCGAATTCGCCGGTGTAGAACCAATCGCTTCCATGAGTCGCGATGTTGCGAAGTGTTTGCGCGAGGTCGCGTTGAACAAGCAATTCGCCTTCTCGAATCGGCTCTCCGTTGCTGTGCAACAGGACACCTCGGGATGCAGCAAAGCGATTCAGGTCATCCGCTTCCTGGGCGAGGGTACGAGCGGTGGACTTGCTAGCCGGGTGCCCCCCTTGAGCGATGGTGACTGCGCGATCGAACAACCGCGACCAAGGCAATTTTCCGTGGGCTCGGTGCATCCGATCCATCGCGGCGATCTGCCCGGGAACGCCGCACGCCAGCGGTCCGGTTTGGCTCAGGCGAGGATCCGGCTTGCCATCGCGACTGAAGATTTGGGGGCCGGCGGCTGCTCCAGCCGTTTCGCGACCATCTATTGCGCGAAGCCGCCCATCGGCGAGCCGGATCAGAGTCAGGCAGCCTCCTCCGATACCCGAGTTATGTCCATCGACCACTCCGAGAACCAACGCCGCAGCGATGGCGGCGTCGATGGCATTCCCTCCTTCGTGCATCAGTTCCATCGCCGCTTGCGTCGCCAGCGGGTGAACGGTTGCCGCCGCATGGTTGGAAGTGAGCAATCCGGATGGCGCGATTGGCTGAATGGCAGTCCCGGCGGCCGGCATCCAACAAGTGAGACTGGCACCTGCGCCCAGTTGCGTTACAAATTGTCGTCGTGAAATCATCATGCCTCGCGGATCGGGAACAGCTCGCTATGGACAACCAATCGATCGAGATGACCTGCGGTGAGCGAGCCCGATGGACAATTGTACAGGAAGCGACGGCGATCAAAGCGGGGAATGTGCACCCCCAAGCCCGTTTCGAAGATATGGACTATGCTGCGATGATCGCAGCCGGCGGCGCAATTGGCGAAGCGATCGATCGGGGAGCCGACTCAGCGTTGGGCCCATTGGTACTGGACTGCACTCTCGCCATGCTCGAAGCCGTCGGCACCAATACGGGCCTCGGAACAATCCTTCTTCTCGCCCCCCTGATCCGATGCGAACGGTTGCACGGCAGAAAAATCTTGACCGACATGCTTGGGGAAGACGGGAGTGGAGATCCACTGCGTCGCTTGTTGGCTGAAACGACCGCGGCGGATTCCGCCTGCATCTATCGAGCGATTGCGGTGAGTAAGCCGGGGGGCATGGGAGTTTCCGATACGATGGATGTCCAGGGGCCACCGCCCGACTCGATCGTGCCTGCGATGTGTTTAGCGGCGCCCTACGATGATGTCGCCCGTCAATACTGCCATGGATACCCGGAAGTCGTTCGGTACGCCAAACGCCTGCTGTCACCGGAGTTTCTGGCACTGTCGTTGACCGATGCGATCCGTTATCTGCAAATCGTCATCCTCTCGGAACGCGTCGACAGTTTAATCGCGCGAAAATGCGGACGTGCGGTCGGAATGGAGGTGCAATCGATGGCCACATCGGTCCTGCAATCCTCTCATTACGGCGGTGATATATTTGAAATGCGGTGGCGGGAACTCGACACATTTTTGCGTTGTGACGGGCACCGACGGAACCCCGGTACAACCGCCGATCTCATTGCCGCGGCACTGTACATAGCGAGTTCGGAGCGAATGGGATTCGGGGCGACGAGGCCGTTAGTCCTCTCTGTTTGAATGTTTTCCATGACGGGTTGATGCGTTGGAACACGGCAAGACGATAATACCGGCTAAGATGATGGGACCGTCGACGAATTCTCACTCAGCAATACAGGGATTATGGATTATTTTCGCTACGCGATTGCGATAGGGCCGATCGGATTGTATTGGGTTCTGATCGGTTACCTGTATCAGCGGGCCAATCCCATGTTGATCAACGCGGCTCAAGATACGCTTTTGTTCGGCTTGGGCTCGGTAGGCTTGGTGCTGATCGGCCCCATGGAACTTTTTTTCCCGAACGCAGCCTACTCCTTGCTGGGTAGTTGGACCTGGTTTTTTCTCCTTTGTCTCTATGCTTTTATTGTCCTGTTCGTCTCTTTGAACCGCCGGCCGCAATGGACACTTTTTGGAGCCAGTTCGAGTGCGCTGAGGGGGATCCTCGCGCGCGTCCTCGACGAAGAAAAAATCCAGCACGAATGGCATGGTTCCATCCTGGTTGTTCCTGAGATGGGGATCAAGGCCATCGTCGAACCCGCCAATGCCATGGATCTCGCATCGCAATTGACGCGATGCGGTCGCGAACAGGATTCCGCTGGCTGGCATCGACTCGAGAAACTGGTCGCGGACCGTCTGCCAGACGAAAAATCGACGCGGGGCGGGATGCCTTGGATCCTGGCCGGAGGTTCGATGCTCGTCGGAGCGATTCTGTTGTTCTGGTTGGATATCGACAAGGTTATGGCTGCATGGCAGCAACTATAGCGAGTCGCTTCGGAGCAGGACTCGCATGCCGAACACTTCGTCGAACAATTCCCCCGACTGGCGTACCGTGAGTTGCTCGAGCGAAACGTCCTCGACTCCGTGCGTGATGATGACCAAACGGTCTTCCTCGCGTCGACATCGAATGTTGCTGATGCGTTGTGAGCGAGACTCGTCGAGCGCGATTGCCAATCGCAAAATCGCCGAAAGCTTGGCCACCGCGACGCGATCGTTTCGATCCAAAATGGAATAGCCTTCGTGGTCCGGTTGGGGCGATGATCGCCGATGATAACGAACGACCAGCGAGACGAGCAGTTGATCGCGTTCCGAGAGGCCGAACAATTCGCTGTTGCGAATCAGGTACATGGCATGCTTGTGGTGGCTTCTGGCATTGATAAACATGCCGATCTCATGCAGGATGGCGGCCAGGTACAAAATCAATTCCATGCGTTGATCGAGTTGGTGCTCCTCGCAGAGGTCTGCGAACAATTTGCGAGAGAGGCTTGCGACGTGCCTGGCATGCGCCTCGTCGAATGCCATCTTGCGTCCGAGATTGATTGCGGAGCGGACAATTTGGTTTCGGAATTCCGCAGTCCAAGCGTCGCGGACCGCCATGTCGTGCAGCAAACCATCTCGGAGATTAGTGTCTGCGACATAAATCGCGGGACAGTTGAACTCCCGGGCGAGCAAAGCGTAACTCATCAACGCAGGCCAGAGGGTCTCTGCGTCGGAGTAGCTGATTGAAAAACGGCTGACGAGTTCATCCTGGTTGAGGTTGCCAATCGCTCTTGAGAATTCCATCAATCGGTCGGTCGCGACGGATCGAAGCGATTTCTCATTTTTGACTCCCTCGATGTTCGAGACGGCCAGGCGCATGTCGCCCCCCAAGGCGACAATCTGAATCTCCTTGCCCGCATCGACATGTTCGTAGATCTGATGCACAAGCCTTCGAATCTGGGTCTCGATGATCGCACGCTGCTTGGAGTGGGACGTCTTGAACTTGTCCACTTGCTCGAGAATACGTAGCGACCCAAGCCGATAGGTATTGGAGTAGAGGACGTTGCCCCCTCGAACCACTAACACCTCGGTACTGCCGCTCCCCACTTCCACCACGATCGTCTTGACCGACGCCAGGACCGGGTTGGACTGCAGGAGCGATTGGATTCCCATGTAGGTGATCCGATTGACTTCCGCTTCATCGAGCGCCTCAACCTCAAGCCCCGTCGCGATGTAGATTCGGTCGATGAAGGCAAGACGATTCGAAGCTTCCCTCACCGCGCTGGTAGCAACCACCCGGACCTGGTCAGGACGGCTGATCCCGTACTCCTGCATCAATCGACGATAACTTTTCAGTACGCGAGCGCACTCCTCGATACTGCGCCGGCTGATGCGCTGCGACGTGAACGTGTCCTTGCCGAGCGACACACCCTGGGCCACCTGGTCGAGGGTTCGAACATTCCCTGCGCTATCGATCTCGGCAATCGCCATCCGCACGCTCGTCGAGCCGATATCGACGACCGCGACAGAACGGGGATTCGCCGCGGATGGCGATGTCGCCGAGCGGCCTTTCGAGATCGATGACATGGTTCGGGGTGACTCCCAGCAAAGGAATCGAATAGCAAAAGGAATCCGGAGATCTTAACGCGCCGACAAGTCGCGTCCCAGACGGAATTAGTTCAGTAGCGAGGAATTCCTCACTCAAGCCGCTCGCGATCGAGATATCGCAAGGCGCGCCCCATAGGCGTCCAAGCAATGGTCGAGCAATTGCTCCGCACTCCCTTCCCAAGTCGTCGGCAACGATCGCGATGCCTTTGTATTCCAGGCACCTGACTCCTTCCGCTGGGATTCCCACGCCAAGATGGCGTTGGCCAGCGAACTGGGACTACCCAGGTCAAAGAACTCGCATTCATCGCCACCGACCTCGCGGTGGATCGGAGTATCGCTGACAAAGGTCTTCTTTCCGTGCCATAATGATTCGACGATCGGCAAACCAAACCCTTCGACGATCGAGGGGAGCAGAACACCGGACGCGTGCTGGTAGGCCTGGAGAAGTTCCGCGTCGTTGGCATCATGGAATACGTAGAGCCCTCGGTCGAGCATGGGGTGGTTTCGGATTCGCTCGATCACGTCCTCGCACATGGAGCCCTTCCTGCCGAACAAGCACAGTTTCAAATTCGCGTCCTCGCCCCATAATTGCTCGAAGGCGTCGATGGCTTGATGGTGGTTTTTTCGCGGATCAAAACTCCCAACCATGAGATACGGCGCATTTCGCTGCGATGCAGAAAAAAGACCCGCGATCTTCGGTCGCACCGAACCTTCGGCGTAGTGAATCTCGGCACCGAGCTTGAAAAACCTCACGTCTCGGCAAAGAGGCATGGAACAAAGGGCCATCTCGTTGTCGATGAATTGGAGAACATCGTCGCGAACGGTCTTGGAAATCGCGATGATCAAATCGGAATTGCGAACCAAATCCCCGAGGTACACACGAAACTTCTTCTGCCGACGCTCACCGACGAATTGCGGATGGGTCAACGGGATCAAGTCGTAGACGACGGTGACCACAAACGCACCCGCATCACGGTACCGCGCGACGGTATTCCAAATCCCAGGCTCCGTCCAATACGCATCCGGAAGCACCAACAACTCGCGTGAACTGGGAGCAATCGCTCCACCACGCGCGTATCGTCCCCATTGCACGGCTTGAGCGTAGAGTTGATGCGGGATTTTGTATCCCCCTAAGTGACTGGGGCTCGGACGCAGCCATTTTCGCAACTTCGGGTTGGGCCACCGATCGAGCAAAAACGACGGGATCGCTTGAAACCACTGCGGGAGGAATGCCTGCGCGTTGGCTTCCCACCGAGACATGCGATCCAAGCCGCGATGTTGGAGTTGGTCCACCGCAAAGAAGTGGCGATGGATATGCGTCGCGACCTGCGTATCGTGCAATCCCCGAGAAGCAGCAACCTGGGGCAGATGTTGGCACAGGTTCCTGACGACTCGCTCGATGCCGGTGTTCTTTCCTGAACCAGCCGTGTGCGATGCGTCAATCGTGATGCGGATCGGATTCATAGTGAAAAACGGACCACTCCATGGCCTACCACCCTTGAGGACCGGTCTCTGGTCCCCCGACGGGCGGAGTTGTACTCCGGCCTGGCTTTTCAATGCAAGATCAGACGTTTGCTAGCTTTATTTCACGCGCTTTGCTGGCGCAATCCCATCTTGATACGATCCACACGTTCTTGGAGTCGTTTTTTACCGCTGGCCAAGTCCTCTCTCCCGGAAATCGATTCAAAGCCAAAAACGTAGAACTTGATTTTGGGCTCAGTCCCGGAGGGGCGGACTGCGACCGCGTTGCCGGAAGGGGTGGTCTGACCGGGAAGCGCGAGATCGAGAATGAGCATATTCCCGCGGGGGGCATCGAGCGGGGTAAGACTGCCATCCGCCGCACGCCGCAACTGATTGCCGTAATCTCGCACCGCCAGCACGGGCAAGCCTGCGATTTGAGACGGTGGAGCCGTTCTCAAATTCTCCATTAACTGTGCCATGTTCGCCATCCCTTCGCTTCCCTCCATCTGCACGTTGATCTGATCTTCCAAGTACACGCCATGTTGCAGCAATAGAGCGTCAAGTTGTTCGTGAAGCGTTCGTCCCTCCGCTTTGAGAAACGCCGCCAATTCGGCCATGAGCAGGCAGGCAACGGCTCCATCTTTGTCGCGCGCGTGCTGGCCTGCGAGAAACCCATGGGATTCCTCGGTGCCGAACAGGAAATATTCCGGTCCGCACTGATCGATGACGCCGGCGATCCACTTGAATCCCACATGCAGATTTCCTTCGCACCGAACCCCGTAGGACTCCGCAATTTTTCTGGTCAATTCCGTGGTTACCAAGGTTTTGATTACGTAGGACTTTGGACCGATCTTCCCCGACTTCTGTGCTTGGCTCAAAACGAAATCGGTGAGAAGCGCACCGAGTTGGTTGCCGTTTAGGGTTTTCCAGTCGCTGCCCGGTTGCGTGGTGACTGGGGCAGCGCATCCCATGCGGTCGCAATCGGGGTCGGTTGCCAATGCCAAATCCGCGCCGTTGGCCCGTGCATAGTCGATGATCGCGTCGAAAACCTTTGGATTTTCAGGATTGCTGACATGCCCCGGCACGTTCGGGAAATCGCCGTTCGGTTCGGCATGGGCGGGAAACATCGCCACGTTCTGAAAGCCATCCCCCTTCAAGACTCGCGGTACGACAAAGCTTCCGACCCCGTGGAGCGGAGAGAAAACAATCTTGCAGTCGCGCGGACCCGGCCATGAGGTTTTCAAGGCTGCTGTTTCAAAAGCCTCGTCGATCTCGGCAGTTACGATGCGAATCTGGCCATCGCGGCATCCCTGGTCGAATGGGATGCTCCGGATGCTCTCGCACCGCATCACCTCCTCGATGATTCGGGCGTCGTGTGGAGGCAGGACCTGGCCCCCGTTCGACCAATAAACCTTGACCGCATTGTCGCTCGGGGGATTGTGCGATGCGGTCACCATGATGCCACAAGCGCAACCGAAATGGCGGACGGCGAAGGATAATTGAGGAGTCGATCGGTACTCATCCAGAAAATAGACCGTGAATCCATTGGCAACCATGATCCCGGCACACCATTCCGCGAAGTGACGGGAACGATGGCGGGTGTCGTAGGCGATGGCGCATGAAAGAGACGCCGGTTTTTCTGGCAATCCCAGGATGTAATTGGCCAGCCCCTGCGCGCTCTCACCGATCGTCCGGTCATTGATGGCGTTGGAGCCGATCGGGTACATTCTTCCCCGCCGGCCACCGGTCCCGAACGGGATGATCGTCCAAAACACGTCATCCAATTGCCTCCAGTCACCCCGCTCGATGTGGGCTGCGAGTTCCGGAACGTATTCCGCGTAGCGCGGTTCCCGTAGCCAGTCGGCGATGTGGTCTTTTGCGCCGGCGCTCAAGAGCCCAGCCTGCACCGCACCATCTACCTTGCCGAGCAGCGTGTTCAAATCAGAAACCGCATTCGCCATGCTTCACCCACGTGTTGGAGAAGGAAAATTCCAAGTTGGGTTCCGATTTTAAGGGGGGGGCTTTTGACCGGACAGCCATCTTCCGCAAAACGGCCCCTCGAAGCTGCAAAAACCAAGGAAATCAGAGAAAGAAATCCCTTTCCGAAAAGGGGCGTGACCGCAACTTTTTCCCACTTTGCCCGGTCCCAAGGAACTTTCTCAACGTGCCGAGCATCCGAAGTCAAGGTCCGTTTTGTTGACACGAAAAACCGGCCAACTAGCATAGAGAAATCGATTTGTGGGCAGAGTGTCGGACCACCGCATGGCCTTCCGTGCTCGGTCCTGAATCCTGTTCGGCTCGCCGATTCGCGCAGAAGGTCTCTTCAATTTCTTGGAAACGAGCATGTCGCAAAAGTCTCATTCCCGTCGTCGTCGAACCATGGATAGGACCGCAAGAGCAAAGGCTCGAGCAAAGCGTCGCCCATTCATCGAAACCCTGGAAGATCGCCGTTTGATGACGGTGAATCTCGATGATCCGCGATTATCTTACCCTCCGATCGGTAACTTCACGGCAGACTTGCCCGCGTTTCTGTCCCCCAGCGAGTACAAGAGTCGGTCGCAGAGCAGCGTACGTACACCAGGTACCGTTACGACCGGTGCAGGGGAATCCCCTTCGGATTCTCAGCGTTTCGAGCAAGAACCGAACGACCTTCCCATCCAGGCCAATTCCCTCAACGTGGGAAGTGGCGCCGGCCAACTACAAACGGTTACCGTCACCGGATTTCTCACCGCGACAGACGAGGATCACTTCTCCGCTAACCTCCGAGCAGGGGACTTCCTCAAAGTAGAATTTCTGACCCCCAGATTGTCGGCAGACGTCTCCGTCACCGAGCCCAGCGGAAGCGAATTGATGGGTTCGACCTTCAACCAACTGCTGTCGACTTCGCGGGGAGGTAGTATCCCCGACAACAGTCCGATGGTTGCCAACGATGCCACGGTTGCGTTCGGTGGTGTTATTCAGACAAGTGGCGTTCATACATTCCGGGTCGGCAATGGTGGCGGTTCCTACAATTTGCGTTTGACGGCGTTCCGAAGTGCGCTCGAAGCCGAGGCGATCGGCACCCGTCAGATCCTGTACCTCGACTTCAATGGTGCCACATTCAATGGCAACATTTTTGGTCTTGGGAATACCGTCCGTCTTCCTTCCCTAATCGACACCGTCGAGCCCTTCGGCGTTGCCGCGTCGGAAGAGAATCTGCTCATCGACCGAATTGTCGAGCGCGTGCGGCAGAATTATCTCGGAACGCTTGCAAGCCAAGGCGGGAACGGCTACTTCAATCAAAGCGGAGTTCCGGGGCAGTTCGATATCGATATCCGGAACAGCCGAGACAACGCGGATCCCTGGGGGTTGCCGAATGTTTCTCGGGTTATCATCGGTGGCGGAATTTTTGATCTCGGCATCCCTACTCGCGGAATTGCACAGAGCGTCGATGTTGGGAATTTCAAACGGGATGAAACAGCGGTCGTTCTTCCAGAAGTCTACTTCCTTGAAGATATTCAAGACATCCCGCTGGCCGCCTCCAAGTCGCTGATCGATATCCTCGGCTTTGCGATCGCTCAGACAGCCAGTCACGAGGCCGGGCATTTCTTCGGTGCTCGCCACCAAGAGAATTCGAATGCAAACAGACAACTGATGGATAGCGGAGGCCAACCGCTCGACGTTTCGCGAATTGGAGTCGGACGCGATGGCACTTTCGGCACATTCGACGACGTGAACATCACGTTTGGTCGAGATCGGTACGCGATTGGAGAAGGGATGACCGGTAGCGTAAATCATGCCGTCAATTTGGCCTATGCCCTGACTACCGGAACGCGGGGCGGCACGGTGACTGGGATTGTTTTCAACGATGCAAATCGAAACGCCCTGCAAGATGGCGGCGAAGGAACTCTCTCAGGCTGGCAGGTGTTCGTCGACTTGAACAACAATGGATCTCGGGATGCGGGCGAGCCTACTGGAACGACCGATTCCTCCGGTCGCTACTCTCTTGGCGTCGGGGCCGGCACCTACAATGTTCGAGTTGTTTATCCAGCCGGTTGGATCGCATCAACAGATTCGGAAGCAGCGAAAGCGGTAACGGTGTCTGTAGGAAGCACGGCCAATGCTAACTTCGGTGCCAGTTTCCCCCAGGTGGGAGCAACCGGCTTCAAGTGGTTGGACCTGAACGGTGACGGCGTTCGCGACCAGAACGAGCCAGGATTGGCCGGAGTTTACATCTATCTCGATCTCGATTTGGATGGTCGACCTGACATTGGAGAGCCTGCTGCAATCACGAAGGATGACGGCTCATACACCCTGTCACCTCCGAATCCGGGCACTTTCCGCATCCGAGAAGTGGTCGAACCGGGATATGTACAAACCTTCCCGACCTCTGGCTTCCACACCGCGGTCTTCAACGGCAACACACCGCTGTCCGGCTTTGATTTCGGCAATCGGGAATCCTCCGACTGGGGCGACGCTCCCTCACCGTATCCAACCACGCGAGCCCAAGGAGGCGCCTCCCACGGAGTTCTGCCTGGCTTCCGACTCGGGGCGAACTGGGATGCGGAACTCGATGGTGCCAACTCCGCCAATGCCGATGGGGACGATCTCAATGCTGCCGTCGATGACGAAGACGGAATTACCCTCCTCAGCCCAATCGTTCGAGGAGACAGCCAAAATTCGATCCGGATCAGCGTCGTAAACACTGCTAGTTCTGCGGCATACCTGCAAGGATGGATCGACTTCAACGGCAATGGTTCCTGGGGCGATCCCGGCGAACGGATCGTCAGCGATCTTCCAGCAAGCGCTGGAGATACCATTGTCAATTTCACAACGCCAGCCAGTGCTGTGAGTCGGACCGCTGCACGGTTCCGGCTGTCCGCGACCACGGGAGTAGGGCCAACCGGTCGCACCCCTGCCGGAGAAGTTGAAGACTACATATTCAACATCGTGGATGGTCCACGCAGAAACGTTCAGGACGATCGCTTCACCGTCAACCGAAATAGCATCTCCAACCCACTCGACGTCCTCGCGAACGATTTCCTTCCTCCGAACGACTCCATTGCCGCAATCCAACTAAGTGCCCCTAACCAAGGAGGCTCGGTCAGTGTCGGTGCAAGCAACATTCTTCGATACACGCCAGCTCGTGGTTTCTTCGGCCAGGAATCGTTCACCTACACGATCGTCTTCGGCTCCGGTCGGCGTGAGACAGCCAACGTCACGGTGAGTGTGGTACTCCAGTTTATCGATCCTGTCGCGTTGGACGATTCCTTCGACATTCCCACCAATTCGACATCGTTCCCACTGAATGTGCTCCTTAACGATATCGAGGGTAAAAACGGTCCATTGACGATCACTGGCGTTTCGACCCCGAATCAAGGTGGGTCGGTCGTGATCGGAAGCGGCGGTCTGAGCATCCGTTACACCCCGCAGAACGGCTTCGGTGGGACAGAGCGATTCACTTACACGGCCGTCGATGGCGCCGGGAAAACGACCACGGCGAATGTGACCGTTCATACCCTGGGAGGGGATCGCCTGGATGACGAGGTACAATTCAGCTTCTCCTTCTTCGACATGTCGGGTAACCCGATCAGCCGCGTCTTGCAGGGAGATCAATTCCAGGTGTACGTTTACACCTACGATCTGCGTCGCGAAAAGGCGATCGGGGTCGTTCCGGCTCCTCCCCCAATCGTCGACCCAGGCGTCTTCGCTGCGTATCTCGATGTCCTCTACAACTCCAAGATCGTCCTTCCCGCCAGCCCGAGCGGTGGAACGCCTCTCGATTTTGCGAACTCACCGCAAAACAACTACACATCGGGGGTATCTGGCACGGCACAATTCCCAGGAGTTTTGCAGTCACTCGGAGCTTTCTACTCCCTACTGTCTCCCCCTCCGTTCTCCTTGTTCAATCCGACCCTGTTCCAAAAGCTGACGTTTACAGCGAACGCGGCAGGGCTGGCCGAGTTTGTCGGAGACCCCGCCAATCAATCGCCGAACACCGATGTGGTGCTTTACAACCCACCCACTTCTCCGGTTCCGGTCGAAAAAGTTCGCTACTTGCGATCCACCATTGAGGTTCTCCCTCGCGGAGTGGAACTCCCATTCGCAGTAGACGATAGTCCCGCAGCGCTTCCGCTCAATACGACCTCCGTGATTGACGTTTTGCGAAACGACATCGTTGGAACCGCGGGTCCCATCCAGATTAGCAGCCTGACCCAACCCGCACGCGGTACAGTGTCAATCGACACGCGTGGGACGAGTTCGACATCCGACGACCGCATCCAGTTCATTCCGTTCAGTTCCACAATTGGTTTCTCCGACCAGTTCACTTACACCATCATGGATACCCGCGGCTTCTCTTCGACCGCGACGGTGACCATTCAAGTGGGGGATTCTTCCGTCGATGATCAGGTCCGATTGGTCCTCGAAACGCATGCGGTCGGGGCACCAGCGAACGCGGCACCGATCAGCACCATCCCCGTCGGCGGTGAATTCGAACTGCGTGGATATGTCCAAGACATTCGCACTCCGGCGCCAACGGGTGTGTTCGCGGCCTATCAAGACATCCTCTATGACGCCGGCCTCGTAGCGGTGAAATCTTCGAGTGGACCTCTCGGGTTCGAAATTACCTTCTCGAGCAAATACCCCAACGGCCCCTCTGGAGATGTCCGGATCCCCGGATTGATCAATGAAGTTGGGTCGTTCGCAGATACGACCCCGATCGGTAGCGGCAAGTTCGAACAGTTCCGAATCAAGATGAAGGCCAATACGGCTGGTAACGCTCGATTCGCAGGGGACCCAGCGGACATTTCTCCGTTCAACGATACGCTCGTCTATGGCAGCCGCGACAAAATCCCATACAACCGGATTTCCTTCGTGCCAGCGACCATCACCATCGGAGGTACTTCTTCGGGAGGTGGCGAAGGACACACGAACCCGAACAACCGTTTCGACGTCAATTCCGACAACTTTGTTTCCCCGATCGACGTTCTTCTCTTGATCAATCTCTTGAATCAAGGGCAGGGCGGAGCATTGGAAACCAGGCCGTCAGGAGGACCGGCCGAAGGTGAGGACGGCGACAACTACTACGTCGACGTCGACAGCGACGGATTCTTTACGCCGCTGGACGCTCTACTCATCATCAACGAATTGAACGGACGGGCGATCTCCGGCGAAGGGGAAGGAGCCGCACCTCCGATCGTCGAAATCCGAAGCACAGCTTCGCAACGAAGTGACGCGTCAATCGAAATCAGCTTGACCGATTCGCTCGCCGTAGCGGTCGGACCTCAAATGGCTTCCTCGAACGCGTCCGCGAGCATCAATGACGTCGACGGCTATCTTGCAAGCTTGGTTGACGGCGACGACGAAGAGGAAGAGGGAGTGGATGATTTTCTGGGCGACCTGGTTCGGGTACGCTTCCAGTCCTGATCGCCTCTGGGTTATAACTAACGAATCAAATTCTTCGATCCGCCAGCGATGCGAAAGCATCTTTGGCGGATCTTTTTTATTTCTTCTCGGAATCCCGTACCGTTGCGATACGTCGACCTTCAAATCAATGGTCTCGCCGGCATCGACTTCAATTCCATCGATTTGCCTCCAGACGCATGGCACGCAGCATGTCTCGCGCTGGGTCGGGACGGTACAAGTTGCTTTCTTCCAACGTTGATTACAGATTCCGTCGACCGACTGAACCAAAAACTAAAGCGGTTGGGGGAACTGGTCGGTGCATCGAACGGTCCCAATGAGGCGCGTCCCTTCGGAATCCATCTCGAGGGCCCATTTCTTTCCTCCATTCCCGGATACATCGGTGCACATCCCAGCCAATTTGCCCGGGATGCTGACCTGGAACAAATGAAACGTTGGCACGAGATCAGCCAAGGCAATATTCGTATGGTAACACTGGCTCCGGAACGCGATCCCGACGGCGCATGTACCCGTTGGTTGGCGGATCAAGGTGTCGTGGTCGCAGCAGGGCATACCGACGCCAGTTTGGACCAGCTGAAGCTGGCTATCGACAACGGATTGACACTCTTCACTCACCTGGGAAACGCGTGTCCCATGCTCTTGCCGCGCCACGACAACATCATCCTGCGAGCCCTTTCGCTGCGCAGATACTTGCGATACACCCTGATTGCCGATGGCCATCACCTTCCGTATTGGCTTGTCGCTGATTGGGTGGATAGGATCGGCTCAGACCGGGTCGCCTTTATCAGCGACGCGATCAGCGCAGCCTGCCTCCCGGCTGGAATCTATCGGTTGGGCGAGCGATCGGTACGAGTCGGCGACGATGGCGTGCCTCGCAGCGAAGACGGCTCTCACTTCGTCGGGTCCGGCATGACCCTCGGAATGATGGATCGCCATCTAGCTCAGCCTTGCCCTTGGTCGGCCGAAGCGCGAACCAAACTGTTTCGCGACAATGCGGCGGAGTGGCTTGGTATCGACCTTCACGCAACCCCCTAATTCGATGCGGGACAATCCCCCGATTTGTCTGGGCCTCTCAGGGTCTCGAGGATTCCGTATCGACTGCCCGGCGAGACAGGTCTGGAAAATCGGTAAAGAACCCGTCGACCTGCAGTTCCTTGAGCAGTACCGCATGCGTCTGCTCAAGAGAAGATGACCATCGCGGTTGCGATTCACGCCGAACCGTGTAGGGGTGAACCTTCAACCCGGCTGCACGGGCTCGCTCGACGAGCCCCGTCGAATGCGCGTTTCCCTGGTCCGTTTTGGTCATCAACAAATCCAGCGATGGTCCAATACCCGCGGCGTACTGGGCGATCTTCGGTAATGCATCCTGATCGAGCGTGCGTCCCACAAGCTGAATTAACGGAAATCGGCATTCGCATTCGCCATGCAGATACTCCAATTCTTCCGATTCAAAACATTGCAGGTAGCAGCGACCCGCATCTGGACGGATACCCTGTCGCTCCAATTCTCCCAAGAGCAAGGCTCCCATCGACTCCCCAAACTCCCTGCGATGAAACGCGGGACTCTTGAGCTCGATGTAGAGGCCCGTACGTCGACCCGTGGTAGCATCCAATCCGCGCAGAAGCAAAATCTCATCCTCCAATCTCAGGATCCGCTGACCGCATGCGCCCGGGAAACGATCCGAGAAAACTTGGCCCCCGCCGTTGCGGTGAGTCCGCTCGTGCATTTGCAGTTTCTGCAACTCCTCCCACGTGAAATCAGCAAAGTACCAATGCCCATCCGGCCTCGCTCGCGTCGGATACAAGTCCTCGGCATCGGTGGTTTCCTCCATGGTGATATCGTGGGTGACGATGAAAATTCGATCCTTGCTGAGGACCACGTCCTGCTCGATAAAGTCCGCACCTTGGGCGTGGGCCAGAACCTTCGCCGCCTCCGTATGTTCGACGACATAGCCGCTCGCCCCGCGGTGCGCGATGACGATCGGAACATCGACTGGATCCCCTGGGACAAAACAACCCAAACAAAGCATCCCAAGGATGGAAAACGTCGACATGAGGAAACCTTAAAAAAACGAAGCATTCGGTCACTGAACGATTTGCGTACAATATCCAGAGATTAGACCGATTGCCATCGTTTTTGCAAATCGCGCGAACCCCCCACCCGCGATCGGTGACTTGAAGAAATCAAGAAGAAGAGAAAACGATGAACGCGAGACAGCTTGAAAAACTCGGCCTCGATCCTGTTTGTATCCCAACCGCCATCCAGGTGATCCAGCGCGTTGCAGCTCAACCGGGGATCCGTGGAAAGAACATCAAGGAACGGATCAAGGAAATCGTCGCGAGCCCAGCGACTTATGAAGCCGACGCGGATTGGGGAATCTTGGCCCGAGCCGTGCTCCAATGCGATCAGGATGGGCCTGCGGTAACGGAGCTTCGCGGCATCGAGTATCCCACTTGGGGAAGCGATATCGACCCGGGCGCTCACGTACAAATGGAACAAGCCTGCCGCTTGCCGATGGCCGTCGCCGGTGCGCTCATGCCTGACGCCCATGTCGGGTATGGGCTTCCGATCGGCGGTGTTCTCGCCTTGGAAAATGCCGTTGTGCCATATGCGGTCGGTGTCGATATCGCGTGTCGCATGAAATTGTCTGTCATTGACATTCCGCCGCATGAACTGATCGATCGAGCGCAGCGCTTCGAGGACGCACTGCAGCGCGGGACACGGTTCGGCATCGGCTGCGAGCATGAAAAGCCCCAGGATCATGCCGTCATGGACCGCGATTGGGAGATCACTCGAGTGACCCGCGAAAAGAAGGATGTCGCGCGGAGACAACTCGGCACAAGCGGATCGGGAAACCATTTCGTCGAGTTCGGCGTTCTCCGGCTCACTCGCAACGCGCCGGATCTCGGGCTATCCGCAGGGGAATACACCGCTCTGCTGAGCCACAGCGGCAGCCGTGGCCCCGGCGCAGCGGTTTGTTCCGTTTACAGCAGCATCGCGCGAGCCAATCTACCCAAAAAGTACCAGGAGCCCTTCGGCTACTTGGCATGGCTCGATCTCGACACCCAAGAGGGACACGAGTATTGGGAGGCAATGGAACTGATGGGAGAATTCGCGGCCGCGAATCACGACGTCATTCATCGATTGGTAACCAAACTCCTCGGTGCACGAGTCATCGGCGGTGTTGAAAATCATCACAATTTTGCCTGGAAGGAAGTCCATCAGGGCAAGGAGCTAATCGTCCATCGCAAAGGGGCCACGCCTGCGGGTTCCGGGGTGTTGGGGGTCATCCCTGGATCAATGGCGACACCCGGTTTTGTCGTCCGAGGGCGGGGCAACCATGAGAGCCTTCACTCGGCATCTCACGGTGCAGGTCGTTGCATGAGCCGCAGGGCAGCGAGAGACAAATACCGATGGAACGCCGTTCGCAATGATCTCGCCCAACGCGGCGTCCGTGTTTTGTCCGCGGGTGCCGACGAGGCGCCGGGCGTCTACAAAGACATCCATCGCGTCATGGCCGCTCAGTCAGATCTTGTCGAGATCGTCGCTCAATTCGACCCCAAGATCGTCAAGATGTGCCAAGATGGCAGCCCTGCGGAGGATTGATGAGGCGTCGCATCGGACATCGCCGACAAAAGTGAGCCTGTGGCGCTAGCCGAGTTCGGTCGACATGAAGAAATCGGCAAGCGCCGCAGGCTCACGGAAACGAAAACTGACTTTTGTCGGCTGTGTCTGCTTTACGTCGCCGTAGGTTGCGTCGCCAGGGCGAGTTCTGGTCGAGTCGGATTCGGGTTTTGGTCTGACAGGTTGTTGTCGGCGTTGGTTGCACGTGCACCGCCCCGGCTCATGAGGGCGGCCAGCAAAATGATCGCCATAATCAGGCTGACGGAATTCCACGTGTCGGTGTAAACCAATCCGCCTTCATCCGTCGCCACGGCCCAATGCATCCAACTCGGAACCTCCAGCGACCTCGAGGACGCAGTCGCTAAGGTCATGGAAATCGAATTGTGGATCATATGGAACAAACACGTACAAGCGATCCCAGCGGTACGATAAGCCAACCATCCCAACAGCAGTCCAGTCGCGGTGGCACAGACGGTTTGTTGCAGGACTCCATGCGAGAGTCCGAACAAGACCGCAGAACCGATCACGGCCCGAAGCACCCCTTTGTTCTCCAGCAGACCGGCGAATACGAACCCTCGAAACACCACTTCCTCGCACAACGCCGGAATGATGGCCAACAGCAGTAGCACCTGCCACAACGGGACCGACCCGAGAACAGCGTCAATCTGCTGCAGCGAATGGGTGGTTTCGGGTCCAAGCGGATACTCGCGACTGATGAAAGCGGCGAATTGCACGTAGGTGGGATGGAGGTAGACCGCCAAAAGCCCGCACGCAAGCAGTTCAGAAAATCGAGGAAGATCCAGCCTCAGACTCTTGCGCACCGATCGGGTGAGCATCACGGTCATGATCAACGTTGGCCCGAGCATCAATCCGATCTGAATCACGACGGTCGACGTCGCGAAAGATGCCCAGTTAAACTCGGAACTTCCCATGGCCAATCGGCCAAAAAACAAGGCGACCAAGATGGACAGGCCGCACAAAACCGATTCGGTTGCCGTTGGGTATTCCGTTCGGTGCATCCAGAAACGGACCAACCAATTCTTCGTACCTTTCTCCACTTCGGAAAACAAAACCGACTCATTGTCGAACTGTCGGACCGCCCAGCGCGTGGCGAGCAGACAGCAAAGAACAGTAACACACGCCACCGAGGGCAGATACATCAGCGCCGTGCCGTACTCGCCATCCATGAAAGCTCGCGACAACAAGACCGCTCCGGTAACCGGAACAATGCTCGTTCCCGACGATAGCGAGATCCCCGGCAGAATCGGCAGCACCACCAGGGGGAACCCTACCAGTATCAAGGGCATCAGATAGTATTGCCCCTCTTTCGAACTCCGAGCCAGGCTGGCGACGGCCAGGGCAAGTGCGCTGAACATCGCCGACATCGGGATCACCAACACCATCAGCCAGAGGATTAAATCCAACGAAATTGGACCAAAGCTTCCCATCGGGTTTTCGGCGGACATTTCCGTCACTCGCCGAAAAACGAACGATGTCGTGACTACGAGGCTGATCAGATTCAAAACAGCGGTCATGATGCTGAAACACATGACGGTCATCAGTTTTCCCCAAACGATCTCCTTGCGAGTTGCCGGCCCGCACAGCAGCGTCTCGAGCGTGCCTCGCTCCTTCTCGCCCGCACACAAATCAATGGCTGGATAGAACGCGCCGGTCAAAGCCCACACGAGCAGGATCAATGGAAGGATTTTGGACCACACGATCGCTTGTTTGACTTGGATCGGTGCGATGTCGGAATGCGTGATCGGTGGTGGCTGCCATATGTTCTGGGCCACATCTTTATTCTCGAGTTGCTTCCGCACAAAATTGTGGTGCCATTGCTCGATCAAGGTTTGCAGTTGCACCACCGCGTTGCGAGACCGCTCTAGTCGTTGATTGCTGAAAACGATCAGAGCATCGTTGCGGCTCGCATCCGCACCGTGGTCGGCTTTCGACTGGGACCCATCCGCGATTTCGTCTCGGAGGACGAGGATGGCATCCGATTGGGAGCGACGCAGCAAATCCTCGATGACGGCATTGCGTCGATCGCTGTCGCCACTTTCGGGCTGGGATGTTCCCGCCAGAAGTTTTTGATCGATTTCGCGGGCAAGTGGCGAATCCTGTTCGTGATGCGTCCAGTGTACGGAATTTTGGCGATCATGGGCGTTCGACGAGCGAATCGATTCCCTCGCCCCCGATTCTCGAAACCATGCAGAATCGCCAACGATGGAAATAAACATTCGCTGAGGCGTCTTGACCTGCGCCAATTGGAGCATCATCAAGCCGGTCAACGGATACAGAAGGATCGGAAGAACACATATCGTGAACATGGTTCTTCGATCGCGCAGCTGGTCTCGCAGCTCGCGAAAGAATATCAGTTGGATCCGAGTCCAGTTCACGATCCCTCCGCCGTGTGGTGCGTTGGGGTTCCTGGGAAACTCAAATCGTCAAACCAAATGCCGCGCTTCGAATCCTTGGAGTTGCTCCTTTCGCTGTGCATGATCAACTGGTAAAACAGTTCCTCGAAATCGGACGATCCATGTCGATCAGCTAACTCGGGCAGGCTCCCCGAGTCCAGAACGTGACCTCGGTGCATGATGGCAACGCGATCGCATAACCGCTCCACCTCGCGCATGATGTGAGTCGAAAAGAGAATGCATTTGCCCTGCTCCTTGAGCCCGAGAATGATCTGGTGCAACGACCGGGTGACCAGTACATCCAAGCCGAGAGTCGGCTCATCGAATATGAGGACAGGCGGGTCATGAACCAAGGCGCGGGCAATCGAAACTTTTTGTTTCATGCCGGTGGACAGTCGTGCACCAGGAAAATCCCGGAAGTCGTTCATCTTGAGTTGCGAGAACAGCGTCTCCATGCGATCTCGCAGAATCGACTGGGGAACGCAATACAATCGACCAAAAAACTCGACCATCTCCCACGCCGTCATCCGATCGTAGATCGCGGTATTGTTGGAGACGAAGCCGATGGAGCAACGCACCATTTCGGCTTGGGTAACGACATCGAAATGGGAAATCGATGCTTGCCCCGAGGTCGGCTGCAGAACGGTAGCGAGAATCCGCAGGGCCGTGGTCTTCCCGGCTCCGTTGGGCCCCAACAGCCCAAAGATCTCCCCAGCCTTAGCGGTGAAGGAAAGGGATTCCACCGCAACAAAAGGCTCTCGCTGGTAATCGGGGTAGGATTTGTGAAGGTTTTTGACGTGGACGAGTTCCATAGCGAATCGCAACAGGTACCAAGAGTTGATTCAGGCATGGCAACACCCAAGGATTACCTCACAGTGGGGGCCTCAGCCGGATTGTTGCGGAGTTCTTCGTATTAATTGCCAGGTCGTGTCGGTGAACCATGTTGCTCACCAAACAATCCGCATAACCGGATCCAACCGGACGATTCGATTCAGAATCTCCAATCGGAAATTCCGTTCATGCATTTGCTTGGACAAGAACTGGTCCTATGTTTCCACGTGGGTTCCCGGTCCATGCGAGAAAGTGTTGACACACGCTCTCTCGCGTTCGATTCTTGTCAGCTTCGCGTGGCTAAAAAATTATGTCGGTCAATATCCAGCCATCACTACCTAATGTTCTCGAGAACATTCAGATCCCAGCGCTCCCAACCAGCGCGATGAAGCTGTTGGAGTTGTCCCAGGATCAGAACAAAGGACCGGCCGACTACGCCTACCATATCGAAGCAGACGTGGGCTTGATGGGTCAGGTATTGCGGTTCGTCAACTCAGCTTATTTCGGGTTCTCCCGCGAGATCTCCTCGGTGCAGCAAGCACTCACCTTGGTAGGGATCCGAACCATCAAGAATTTCGCCCTCTGGAGCGCGGTTTTTTCGGTCGTCCCAAATCCGAAGCTCGGCCCCTTCGATCTCCGCCGCCTGTGGCAAGACTCGTTGCGCCGCGCCTTGTTCGCCAGAACCATGGGACGGGAAATGCGATTGCCCAACGCCGAGGAGCTGTTCGCAGCCGCCCTGCTCCAGGACATGGCGATCCCGTTCCTCCTCAAAGCACTGCCAAACGATTACGAGCGAATGCTCGAGCGTCGCAACAAAGAGAAAATTCGATTGTCGTCCCTTGAGCGAGAAGCATTCGGATGGGATCATGCCCAAGCCGCAGCCCATCTGTGCCGTCAGTGGAATCTGCCAGAGGAATTCGCATCCTTGATCGAACGACATCCATCACTCAACGAACTGATGTCGGGAAGCAAACCCCAACTGGCCGCCGGTTGCGTGGCCCTCGCGGCTCTCCTTCCTGCATGCAAAGACAACACCTGGGACGAGGAGCAGGAATTCATGACGTGGTTCAAGCGGATATCGAAGGATCATCCGGTTTCGCTAGAGGATCTGATGACGAACGTCGATCAAGCCATGGGGAATTTCGCTCCGATCATGAATCTCCCGGTCCCCGAAAAATCGCTGTCGGATTTCATCAAGCATCCGGTTTCGTAAATCCTGAAAAGACGGTCGCCGACTCCTCTGCGACGCAGCATCGATTTGCGGTAGACTATGGAACAATGAAACGGTTCCCTAGTATGCTTTCGCCACCAAATCAATGACACTCTACTGGATGACTGGCGGTCCCAATCACGTGTTGGGACAGGCTGATTACCGACAAGCTCTCTCAGATCTTCTCGATCGCTGGGGACCTGTTCAGCGCGTGCTGGCCGTCCCGCCCGACCATACTCGGATGGATTCCGACGCTGGTGCGATCACCCGAGTCGCCCATGATTTGCTGGGCGATCGATTGACCGACGTGATGCCGGCCTTGGGAACGCACGAGGCGATGAACGAGAGCGAACTGTCGAAGATGTTTGGAGACTTGCCGCAGTCTCTGATCCGTGTCCACCGCTACAAAACCGATGTTGAAACTTTGGGTTGGGTCGACTCCGACTTTGTCGAGCAGACCACCGAGGGGATCTATTGCAAGCCCTGGCCCGCCCAGGTCAATCGCTTGATCTCGCGGGGCGGACATGACTTGATCCTCTCGATCGGTCAGGTTGTGCCTCACGAAGTGATCGGTATGGCCAACTACACGAAGAATATCTTCATCGGAACCGGAGGAGTTGCGGGGATCGACGACAGCCACTACTTGAGCGCCCTGTATGGATGCGAACGCATCATGGGTCGATGCGATAATCCCCTGCGAAGGATTTTAAACCGCGGTGCGGAACTCTTCCTGCAAGATATCCCAATCGTTTATGTCCTGACGGTCGTCGAGTCGGTTCCCGGTGTAGGACCGGTCGTGCGAGGACTCTTCATCGGCGACGATCATTCGGTTTTCTTCAAAGCCGGGGAATTGGCCGCGCAGGTGAACTGCTTTCGGCTCGATACCGCACCGTCGAAAATTGTCGTTTGGATGGATCCGGACAAATACAAGAAGACTTGGGTTGGGAACAAAGCAATCTACCGCAGCCGCATGGCGATCGCCGATGGTGGGACCATCGTGGTGGTCGCGCCAGGAGTTTCCAAGTTCGGAGAACACGCGGATGTCGATGCCTTGATACGCAAATACGGGTATCGTACGACGCCCGAAATCATGGATGCGGTGCGCAAGAACGAAGATCTCGGAAGCCATCTGTCGGTAGCCGCCCACATGGTGCATGGTTCCACCGAAAACCGGTTCCGAGTCGAGTATTGCCCCGGTGGCTTGAGCGCGGATGAAACCAACTCGGTGGGCTACTCCTACGGCGATTGGAAAACAGCCATGGACGAGTACGGACTAGCCGGACTTCAGGACGGATGGCACACATCGCGATCCGGGGAACCGTTTTACTTCATTCGCAACCCAGGACTCGGACTGTGGATGCACCGCGGACATCCACACGCCTTCTGAGGTCGCCGCAATCGCAGCTGCCAAAAATCGCTGGCGGCTAGGAAATGAATTCCTCCTCGGAGGTCGAGGAGGGTCTCGCCATTTGCCCCATTTCCTCGAGCGACCGGACCACATCGACGATCTTTTGCTGGACCCCTTCGACTTCGCTGACCTTGACCCGTCCGAGGAATTCCATTTCCTCTTTGAGGATTTCGGCAGCTCGCTGGGACATGTTCTTCATGATCTTTTCTTGCAGCGCAGGGCTGGCACCCTTGAGCGCCATCGCCCACTGCGCGGTCTCCACGTTCTTGAGCAAGGCTTGGATGTCCTTGTCTGCAAGTTTCGAAATATCCTCGAAGACGAACATGAGCCTTCGTATTTCCACGACCAACTCGGGACTCTCTTTGTTCAAGGAGTCGAGAACCAAACGTTCGGTCGCTCGATCGGTAACGTTGAGAATTTCGGCCACTGCCGGAGCACCACCTGCCTTGCGGAACGATTGACTCGACACCATCGACAATCGCGCAGCCAATGCCCGTTCGATTTCTTCGATCGCATCGGGATTGGTCTGGCCCATCTCCGCGATCCGACGGATAACGGCCAACTGCTTTTGCTGAGGCAAGCCGTTCAGAATCGCGGCACCCGATGCGGGCGGGACGTGGCTGATTACGACCGCGATGGTTTGCGGATGCTCGTCCATAATGAAGGAGAGGATGTTCTGCGGATCCTCTTTTTGAAGGAAAGCGAACGGCAGCGACTCGATCGTTTGCTGCAGCATGCTCAGCATTTCCGAGGCGTCCTTTCCGAACGCTTTCTTCACGAGGGTTTTGGCCCGGTCCAGCCCCCCCGCCGCATGGGTGATCGAACTGGGCTGGCCGCCAAGAAACTCTTGGATCACCTGCTCCTGAGCTTCCCCGGCCACCTCCTCCAGTTGCGCGATCGCAAGCGATACCAGCTCCACTTGCTTGGGTGGCAGCTTGCTCATGATCGTCGCGGCATCGTCCTCCTCGAGGGCCATCAAGAGGACGGCGGCTTTTTTGACACCTTGGGAAATCGAGGTCATGGGGAACTCGCGGGGAACCGTACGATCATGTACTCCAGGCGGGATCGCGCCGCGCGGCCAACCGAGCGGCATCGCAATTGGAATGCTCGGCCAACCATCGGCGGATATTCATGAATTGCTTCCGAATGCTCAGGATCGGCGCAGCCGTTAGCTTGGTAACAACCATGGCAATCGACAGTACCCCCATTGCCCGTTGTTTTCGTCGACCCCCACTTCGATGGACGTCAAACGGTTCCCGACCTCCGGGTAGAGTTTGGTGAGGATCTGCCCGGCGATCCAACCCGCGATCTCTTCGGCGGTCGTGTTGACGATCGGCAGGAGCATGCAATCCTCACGGGGAAACACCCAACGTTTTTGGCGGAACCGGACCACAATCTCCGTCTCCTGGGGATCGACGAGAATTTCGGAGTGATGCAGAGGCAGCAGCACATGATGGTCGAGTTGCTTGGCAATCTGGGCCAGCGCATCGCGAAAGGCGATGAAGTCGATGACGTATCGATTTTCGTCCAGCGCTCCCTCCACCTCTGCCTTAAGTCCGTAGTTGTGTCCATGGAGACACTCGCAGATATCCCCCGCAAAGGTAATAAAATGGGCCGAGGAAAAGACGAGTTGTTCTTTTTGTAGGAGGACTTTGAAGGTCGCCGCCGTCATGCGATGCTCCGCGAGTTAGAAAATTTCAGGGAAAAAAAGAGGTTCAGCAAGGAATCCTCCCGCGGGAAGTATAGCGGGCATCCAAGTCATGACGAGAATTGCGGCGCGAAGGACTTGCTCCGACCACCCGGGAACGTGATATAATTGGACCGTTCTGGGACCTGGGGTGATAGCTCAGCTGGGAGAGCGTCGCGTTCGCAATGCGAAGGTCGTGAGTTCGAATCTCATTCACTCCATTGTTGTTTCCCCAATGTTTTTACCGGTCGATTGCCACTCGGCCCTCCGGTATCTTTTGACGCGCGCACGGGTGATACGCACAGAGGCTTCGCGAGCAGCACGGACCGCGTTTACCCTGGTCTCATCACGGTGCTTGCGAAGCACCTGTACGACGGACTAGAGGTCCATCGTGCGAAATGTATTTGTCAATTCGCATCCGACCTGTTCTTTTCCATCAGCGTTCCATCCGGGTTCACGGGTTCACCAGCGGTTCCCACCCACCCACGGCACGATCGCTGTCCGGCGCATGCATAGCATCAAGCGAATCGGCAATTGATGATTCTTCGCGACATGCGGAAGATGGATGGTATCGCCACCGCATTCGAAAAGATCTATACTTTTCGCGCGAAATTGAGCTGGAAGATAGCTCGCCCTTTCCACATCCAGTCACAACCTAAAAATCTTCTGACGCTAGCCGCGCAGGCCGCTTATGAAACTCTCCTTTCTCGATTGGACGATCATCGCACTTTTTTTCGCGATCAATTTGATCGTGGGGTTGGTGGTAGCGCGACGGGCTAGCCGCAGCAGTTCGGATTTCTTCTTGTCCGGTCGAGACAAGTCGTGGTGGTTATTGGGTACATCGATGGTTGCGACCACTTTTGCCGCCGACACGCCTTTGTTGGTAGCCGGCATCGTGCGTGAGAAGGGAGTAGCTGGAAATTGGCTTTGGTGGTCTTTCCTTTTGACGGGTATGTTGACCGTATCCGTATTTGCCAAACTATGGCGAAGGTCAGGTATGACTACCGACAATGAGTTTTACGAGTTGCGTTACAGCGGCAAACCGGCGGCAGCGCTGCGTGGATTTCGCGCAGCCTATTTAGGTTTGGTATTCAATGTCGTGGTTATGGCCAACGTCACTCTGGCTGCCATCAAGATTGGCCAAGTCATGTTCGGCTTCTCTCCCATGCAGACCGTCCTGGTCGCGTCCATTGTGACGGTGATATTCAGCACCGCCGGCGGCCTGACCAGCGTTCTAGTAACTGACTTCATTCTTTTCATTGTCGCAATGATCGGATCGATTGGGGCGGCCGTATTTGTGCTGGGCTTGCCCGAGATTGGTGGACTGGCGGGTCTGGTGAACAATCCGACCATACAAGCCAAGATGAGCATCTTTCCCGCGTTGGACTTTAGTACGACCGAGGGACTCAATTTAGCGATGACAATCCTGATTATTCCGCTTGCGGTGCAGTGGTGGGCTGCGTGGTATCCGGGCGCCGAACCCGGTGGAGGCGGTTATCAGGCTCAGCGCATGCTGGCCGCGAAGAACGAAAGCCATGCGACCGGTGCAACGATGTTATTCAACGTCGCTCACTACGCTCTGCGACCCTGGCCTTGGATCATCGTCGCCCTTGCCTCGCTGGTGATCTATCCCGATATCGAATCGCTTAAACAAAGTTTTTCTGGCCTGCCCGAAGACATGATCAAGGAGGACTTGGCCTACCCTGCAATGCTGCAGCGCTTGCCAGCGGGCTTGGTTGGCATCGTGGCAGCGTCACTGATTGCGGCCTACATGTCCACGATTTCGACCCAGTTGAACTGGGGAGCCTCATATATTGTGAACGATGTCTATCAACGATTTATAGACCCGTCAGCATCGCAGCGAGCGTTGGTCAATGTCGGTCGCGTGACAACCGTACTGCTGATGATTGGGGCTGCGTTGCTTGCGACTCAACTGAGCAGCGCAACCCAAGGGTTCAATCTGCTATTGCAGATTGGGGCTGGAACAGGATTGATTTATATCCTGCGCTGGTTCTGGTGGCGCATCAATGCAACGGCAGAAATCGTGGCGATGATGATGTCGTTCGTTATGGCTGCTGCGTTCTTTGTGATCGGGAAATACTCAGCCGAGAGCCTTCCCGCGGAATGGCTACAGTTTGTAATTATCGTCGGTGTCACGACCTTTAGCTGGATGCTTGCCGTCTTCCTGGGGCCCGCGGAATCGATTGAGACGCTGCGAAATTTTTATCAGAAAATTCGACCCGGTGGCCCCGGCTGGAAAGCGTTCTTGTTGCAGGCTCACAAGGAAGGCCATTTGCTTGAATTCACACACAAGTCGAATCTGCCAATGGAGTTGCTATTTGCGATCACAGGGTGTGTCGCAATCTATTGCGCACTATTTGCAACGGGATACCTGCTCTACGGCCAATACATCGCAACGGCAATTTGTACAGCCATCTCGTTGGCCTGTTCGATCGTATTGTGGCTTACATGGAATAGAATCGCGTCATAAAGGTACGGATGCATCTTCCGCATAACAGACTTGCGCTGAAGGTGTTGGAATTCGCCGTTATACCCCGTTCTGTCCAACGCGCATGCAGTAACGGTCCTTCGACGCGCGGACCAAAAAGGGAACGGGCTAGCGAGGCTTATCATTCCGATTGGCAGGGTTCGTCAGCGAGCAAAACGCCTGCACGACGGACGTCGAGTCCGTCGTACGACTCAGCGTCCCGCGCCGACCCATCAAGCGTGTTTCCGGTTCCCTCGCGGGCAGCGCGATCGCAGTTGTGCTTCGACGGCGGGCGCGAACCATTGGCCCTGACAGTCCTCCCATGTTTTCGGGATGTCTGTTGACGAGTCGATCGCGAAGAGCCTTTTCCGGAACGAAGGGTTTTTCTGGAACCACGCGGCGACCAAACCCAGCGAATCGCTGGCCCGCAGGTATTGCGGATCGAACTCGGCGTCGGAGCGATGCCATTCCGCGATCGCTTTGCGGCAGCCCCTCCATTCCTTCTCGCTGGCCGGGCAAGCCAGCGCGTGGGTAACCCCTCCCTGGCGCATCAAATACAGGACCCCGGGCGCCGGAAACTTCGGCGCATCGACTTGTTCAAGATTGAAATGGGGCTCCCAGTAGATGCGCGGTGGGCTTTCGCGAGCTTGCCGATGCTGCTGCAGTTTTCCCGTCAGCCATTTCATGATTCGAACATCCTCGCGCAGGCGAGCCGCGCGTTCGAAATGTTGGCCTGAGGATGCGCGTTCCATCTCTGCTTCGAGACCGGAAACGATATCCGAGGGTTCGCCGGAAAGAAATTTTCTCGCTCGAGCCTCGTGCTTCAGATACCTGGCTCGCGAAGCGCCTGGCAAGCACGGAGCGATGCAAGTCCCTAGCTCTGACCGCAAGCAACCGGCTCGCGACTCGATCACGAACAGCGCCAACTGATCGGTCAAATGAGTCGTCGTCTTCTGGCTGCAATCGCGAAGCAAAAAATGGCGGTTGAGGATTTCAACGGCTCGGTGGAGTTGTCCCGAACCGGAGAATGGGCCCTGGCAAGCGCTGGCCGATGGATCGAATTGCCGGGATACGTAGAGTTGCTCTGCGGGGCCTCGGCCCAAGCATAGGTAGGCCGACTGTCGGCGATTGGGCATGCCGATCACGTTGAGCGTCGGTTGCCAGGTTCGAATCAAACTTTGTTCGCGCAGCAATGCCGCGAACTCGCTGGGCTGAATCTCCCAAACGATACTGCGAGCCAGTTCCACGATGCGACCCGCCTTCTCGTCCTTGTTCCCGGGGAGGAAGTAGCTGAGCAGGCGGTTGCGGAGCAGCTTGGATTTTCCGACATAGATCAATCGCCCCAACGCGTCGATCATGCCGTACACGCCGGGTTGCCTGGGTGCGCGCGAGGAAACTCCTTCGCGCAGCTGTTGGCGGACGCGGGCAGGGCTTTCGCTGACCGGGGCCAATCGCTCGAACGGGAATCGCAAGGCATGGAGGGTAGGATGGGCCAGAAGAGGATCGTCGCCGAATCCCTCAAAGCGTTCTGTCCACCGCGCATCCGTGCGATTTGCCATTGCCATGCGATATCCGTTCCGCCCGGAGCCACTCCCTCGGTGCCGTTGATTCAAAAGTTGCCGTTGATTCAAACCACTGATACACGCTCAGTCTCGTACACGTCCAGTCTCGACCACCGCATTATGCCGATTTCCAACGACTGAACCAAGACGGCTTGGCGGTCGGCTTGCGGAGTTCGCGTGACGTAAAAAAGTTCGCGAGCCGAAACTTTCTCATGCCTCTTGGGTTTCAAAGGCATCAAACGTTTCGACCCCGAAAAAGACGAACCGCTCGAAAGTTGGTGACTCGCGAGCGGTCCTAACCAAACCTCCGCGCTGTGTCATGGGGGATTGGCTGGGCGATAGTGTAGACCGAGGAGGGGGCTCTCTCAAGCAACGGCGACGGCAATTGGTGCATGAGGCACCGTGCAATCGATAATTCCAACCCCTTGGGGACGTCGAGTGGCACCTCCTGTCCGATTCAAAATCAGGGGAATTCGCCGCGATCACGGCCCCGTTGCCAATCAAATTCTTTTGGTTTCTATTGATCGCATGAGGAGGTTCGCAAAATCTCGGATCCATCCTCCCTGGCACCCAAAAGTGCTTTCGGTGTTCCGCGTTTCCCAGGTCGACAGGAAGGTTGCTTGTTATGGTCAACAAAGTTCGATGTCTTGCGGGTTTGGTTTTCGCAGCCTCCCTTTTTGGCGAGTGGATGCTCGCGTACGCTCAGGATGTGTCGAATTCCAGTGCAAATCGTTCCGGCGTGGAAACGGAGTACTTCAGCGGAAGCACCCTCCCCGGCCAAGATTTCTTTCGCTATGTGAATGACCGGTGGCTCGACAAGACTGATATCCCTGCCGATCAGTCCAACTACGGCTCGTTCACCATCCTCGACATCCAGACGAAGGAAGCGATACGAGAAATCATTGAAACTGCCAGCAGCAGTTCTTCCCCCTCCCCGATCGCCAAGCAAGTCGGGGATTTCTATCTCTCATACACCGACGTCGAATCACGCAAACGGGCCGGCATCAAGCCCATCGAAGGGATTCTGAAAGAGATTCGCGGGTTGGAGAACCGCGCATCTTTGATGGGATTCGCAGGCCAATTGTCCCGCCGGGGAATCCCCTCTTTCTTGGGGATGGGGATCGAACCCGATGCCAAACGATCCGATCAATATGCGGTCTACATCAGCCAGGATGGAACCACCCTTCCGGATCGCGACTATTACCTGGATGACAGCGAGAATTCCGCAGCGATTCGGGCGGCATTCTTTCGGTATGTCCGCGATATGCTAACCCGCATCGGCTGGGAGGATGCCGAAAAGCATGCCTCGGCGATCGTTGATCTGGAGACTCGGTTCGCCAAGGTCCAGTGGGACAAGGTCGCGCTCCGTGATCCGGTCAAAATGTACAACAAAATGTCGACCAACGATTTCGCGCAATCCAATCCAGGTCTGTCCTGGCGCGACTATGCCAGCGCTGCAGGGATTGCTTCGCAGAACGAAATCATCGTTGGGCAACCCAGTTTCTTCGAACAAGCACAGCGCGAACTGTCCGAGGAGTCGTTGGGCACGTTGAAAGCCTACTTGGCATTTCAGACGGTGGATACGTACGCGCGCGTGCTGACCGAGGAACTCGAGCGGATGCACTTTGCTTTCCACGAAACCGTGCTGAGCGGTGTGGCCGAGCAAGAACCCCTCTGGCGTCGCGGCGTCGATGCTTGCAACGCGACGCTCGGGATGCCGGTCGGACAGCTCTACGTCGAAAAACACTTTTCGCCGCGAGCCAAACAGCGAATGAACGAGTTGGTCGGGAACTTGCTCAAGGCGTTTGAGCAGCGCATCGAGCAACTCGAATGGATGGGGAATGGAACCAAGGCCCAGGCCAAGGAAAAGCTGGCCCTCTTCACCCCCAAGATCGGTTATCCCGACAAGTGGAAGGATTACTCGTCGGTGCAAATCGACGGCGGCGATGTCGTCGGAAATCTCGGGAGGATTGCGGAGTTCGAGCACCAGTACGCCTTGAACAAACTCGGCAAGCCCATCGATCGGACCGAATGGTTCATGCCCCCTCAAACCGTGAACGCCTACTACAATCCCCTCATGAACGAAATCGTGTTCCCCGCCGCGATCCTCCAACCCCCGTTTTTCAACCTGGAAGCCGACGACGCCATCAACTACGGAGCCATCGGCGCGGTGATTGGTCATGAAATCAGCCATGGGTTCGACGATTCCGGAAGCCGCTTCGACGGACGCGGCAATCTGCGGAATTGGTGGACCGAAAATGACCGTTCGGAATTTGAAAAACGGGCCAACCGCTTGGTTTCCCAGTACGACGCGTACGAACCCCTCCCGGGGATGCCTCTCAGCGGACGATTTACCCTGGGAGAAAACATCGGCGACCTGGGGGGGCTCAGTGTCGCCTACACGGCTTACCTTTTGAGTCTCGAAGGAATGCCGGGGCCGATGCTCGAGGGTTTCACGGGAGAACAGCGGTTTTTCATCGGCTGGGCCCAGGTCTGGCGCCGGAAATATCGGGAAGAGGAGATGCGCCGACGCATCAAGACCGACCCCCACTCTCCAAGCGCTTATCGGTGCAATGGCATCGTTTCGAACCTCGATGGCTTCTACAAAGCATTCGGAATCGAACCCAACGAACCGATGTACATCGCACCCGACCAGCGAGTTCGGATCTGGTAAACCGGCCCGGAAAATACGTTCGCTGAAAAAAGCATGCCAAGGGAGTCAATTAACCCTTGCAGGAACTGGACTTGAGAAGGTACACTTTCGGGCTTTCCAGAACTATCGGCCCCGAAAACCGATGTTTCTGGGGGCGAAACGGCGACGACCGTTTTGTTGATAAATCCAAATTGCGCAAAGGTTTAGGAGTAGGCACGTATGCCTCGTCTTCTCGGTGTTGACATTCCCAACGACAAGCAGGTCGTATACTCCCTTCAATATCTTTACGGGGTGGGGCCATCCATTGCCCGAGAAGCCTGCGTAAAGACCAAGATCAATCCAGCCAAGAAGGCTCGCGAGTTGGACGAGGACGAATTGAGTCGTCTGGCGAGTCTTTTGGAGCGCGATTACACGGTCGAAGGGCCGCTGCGTCGCCAGATCGGTCAGTCGATCCATCGCCTCCGTGAAATCAAGTGCTATCGCGGCATTCGCCACAAGCAAAGCTTGCCGGTCCGCGGTCAGCGGACGCGAACCAACGCCCGTACTCGCAAGGGCCCGCGGAAGACCGTCGCTGGCAAGAAGGGGGTCAAGGACTTGCGTTAGTCCTGTCCCTGGCTCACCTCTCCGTGTTTCCCATTTTTCCCTGATACCAGAACGATACCGTGGCAAAGCAACAGACCAACAAGGATGCGAACAACAAGCGGCGTAAGGTGCGACGCAATGTGACGTCGGCCATCGCTTACATCAAGGCAACCTTCAACAACACGCAGGTGACGATCACCGACACTCAGGGCGACACGCTCTGCTGGGCGAGTGCCGGTACCTGCGGGTTCAAAGGTTCCCGAAAAAGCACGCCGTTTGCCGGCCAAAGCGCTGCCCAGCAAGCTGCCGAGAAGGCAGCCAAGTTTGGGGTGAAGGATATCGAAGTGCGGGTCAAAGGTCCTGGTTCTGGACGGGAGTCGGCCATCACAGCGCTCCAGGCTGCTGGGATCAATGTCAAGCTGATTGAAGACACCACCCCCATTCCCCACAACGGTTGTCGTCCTCGCAAGCGTCGACGCGTGTAAGTTTTGGATCGCCACCCCGGAAGCACAGCCACGAGAATCCTCTCGACGGAAAAACGCAATTAGGAGTTGTAAGTTATGCATGTTCGCTGGCGCGGATTAGAACTTCCCAGTCAAGTCAACATCGAGCGGTCGACCTTGTCCTCGACCTACGGAAAATTCACGGCGGAGCCATTCGAGCGAGGGTTCGGAGCCACCATCGGCAATTCGTTGCGGCGAGTCCTTCTCTCGAGTCTCGAGGGGAGCGCGATCACCCAAATCAAGATTCGCGGAGCTCAGCACGAGTTCAGTTCCATCCCCAACGTGCTGGAAGATGTGACCGAGATCGTCCTGAATGTGAAGGCCCTCGTGGTCAAAAATCACAGCGAAAACACGCGCGTTCTGACCGTGGCACGCAACAAGTCCGGCGCCGTCACTGGCGCTGATGTTCAGACCGATGCCGATGTCGATATCATCAACAAAGACCATGTGATCGCAACACTCACGGGCGACACCGAGTTCATGATGGAGATGGTCGTTGAGAACGGTCGCGGTTATGTTCCCGCCTCGGAACACAGCTCCGGCGATCACGAAATCGGGATCATCCCGGTCGATGCGGTCTACAGCCCGGTCGTTCGAGTTCGATACACGGTTGAAGAAACTCGCGTCGGCCAGAAGACGAATTACGATCGGCTGATCATCGAAATCTGGACCGATGGCTCCCTGCATCCCGAATTGGCGATGGTCGAAGGTGCCAAGATCCTTCGCAAGCACTTGAATCCGTTCGTTCAATCGAACGAACTCGGACGTCAAGTGCACGCGGTCGCACGCGGCGGACCAGGAAGCGCCGAAGCGCAGCTGGAAGCCAAACTCAATATGCTCGTCAACGATTTGCGTTTGTCCGTCCGTGCAAACAACTGCCTTGAAAGCGAAGGCATTCGTTACGTACGCGATCTGGTGCAGCGCACCGAAGATCAGCTTCTCGAGGTTCGGAACTTCGGGGAAACCACCCTTACCGAAGTTCGTGAAAAGCTCGGGACGATTGGTTTGCATCTCGGCATGCGTATCCCTTCCTCCATGCGGTAGTTCCCGCCGCAGTCATCCCCAAACTTCCCCTCACGTTGGAAGCACGAATCTATCATGAGACATTTACGCAAAGGCCGAGTGCTTGGACGCAACTCATCCCATCGCAAAGCCCTCTTTCGAAACCTCGCCTCCGCAATCTTCTTGACCGAGCGAGATACGACCGAGTTGGAGCCCAATATTCCTAAGGTTCCAGGTCGAATCATCACGACTCTGGAAAAGGCCAAGGAGATTCGGCCCATCGTCGAAAAGTGCATTACCATCGCCAAGAAGGGGCTGATCGCAGAAGCAGAGGCTGCGTCGTTCGCGACGCAAGCCGAGCGAGGGACCGAGGCTTGGAAAGCATGGCGGAAAAGCGAACAATGGCAGAAGTGGTGCCAGGCTCGAAGCCCAGCCATCACCGCCCGAAGACGAGCGCTCGTGATGTTGGGGGACAAGCAGGCCGTGCGAATCCTGTTCGAGAAGGTGGCACCTCGATTTACCGATCGACCAGGCGGATACACCCGGATCATGCGGTTGGCCAAACCGCGGATCGGTGACTCGGGAACGCGTGCGATGCTGGAGTTCGTCGGAAAGAATGATCGAGTCTCCAAGAAAGCGTCCAAACCCAGTTTTGAGTGAGGCGTGAACCCACCACTCTCCTGTTCGACGGACGGATAAAATCGACAGACGGATAAATACGCCGGGTTCTCCCGGCGTTTTTTGTTGACTGACCAGCCTTCTTCCAGGTTACTCGGAGGAGGATAACGGAACCAACATGATGCTACGACGCAACAACTGGAACGATGAACTCCCCGGCCGGATTCGGGAACGGATCCATATTCTCGATGGAGCCATGGGGACGATGATCCAGCGGCTCAAGCTGGACGAGGCAGCCGTGCGCGGTGCCCGCTTCGCCGGCCATCACAAGGATCTCGTCCGGTTCAGCGATCTGCTCTGCCTGACCCGTTCCGATGACATCAGCGACATCCACTTTGCCTACCTGGAAGCCGGAGCGGACATTGTCGAAACGAACTCCTTCGGCGCCTCCCCCATCGGCATGGCGGAAATGGAATTGCCGGTCGAGCTGGTGCGCGACCTCAACTACGCTGCGGTCGACTGCGCTCGAAATGCCATCGATCGGATCCTCAGGCAGGACCCTTCCCGTCCGCGGTTTGTCGCCGGAAGCATTGGGCCCACAACCAAACAACTTGCGATCAGCACGAAGGTCGAGGATGCTGCCCATCGCGACGTTGCGTTCTTGGAGATGGTCGCCAGCTACAAAGAGCAGGTCCGTCATCTCGTGGAGGCTGGGGCCGATTTGCTCCTCCCCGAAACCGCAATCGATACGCTGAATCTCAAGTCCTGCCTGGTTGCGATCTCAGAGTATTTTGCGGAATCCGGCAAACGCATCCCCGTCATGATCAGCGCAACGTTCGACAAGGGGGGCCGAACGTTTGTCAGCGGTCAAACGGTCGAAGCGTTCTGGAATGCGGTCAGCCATTTTCCAATGCTGAGCGTCGGAATGAACTGCGCCCTGGGGCCGGACATCATGCGGCCGCACATCGAGGAATTGTCGCGCGTCGCGGGAGCCGCAATCTCTTGCCATCCCAACGCGGGATTGCCCAACGAGATGAGTGAATACGACCTGACTCCCTCCGCGATGGCCGATTATCTCGAAGATTTTGCGCGAAGCGGCTGGTTGAACATCGTCGGCGGTTGCTGTGGGTCCACCCCAGTTCATATCCGCGCCATCGCGGACCGTTTGCAATCGATTCCTCCGCGACAAGACCCCGAACCGATCGTCTGGACCCGATTGAGCGGTCAGGAAGCCATGACCATGCGGCCGGAAACGCAGTTCACCATGGTCGGCGAGCGGACCAATGTGACCGGCTCCAAAGCCTTCGCGAACTTGATCCGAAACGACAAGTTCGAGGAAGCGGTCGAAGTTGCGCGGCAACAAGTGCAAAACGGTGCCACCATCATCGACATCAACATGGACGACGCACTGCTCGATGGCGTGGAGGCGATGACGCGCTATCTGCGGTTGATCGCGGGGGATTCCGTCGCCGCTTCCGTTCCAGTCATGATCGACTCGTCGAAATGGGAAGTCCTCTTGGCTGGCCTTCAGAACGTTCAAGGCAAGGCCATCGTCAACAGCATCAGCCTGAAGGACGGGGAAGAGGAGTTTCTGCGACGCGCGGGGACCGTCCGCCAATACGGTGCGGCAGTGGTTGTCATGGCTTTCGACGAAAAAGGCCAGGCGACCGAAACCGCCGAGAAGGCACGCATCTGCAAACGAGCCTACGACCTTCTCGTCCAGAAAGTCCAGTTTCCACCCCAAGACATCATCTTCGACCCCAACATCCTGACCGTCGCCACGGGGATCGAAGAACACGACAACTACGCGGTGAACTTTATCGAGGCCTGCCGATTGATCAAGCAGCAGTGCCCCGGCGCGCGTGTCTCGGGAGGCGTCAGCAACATCAGTTTTTCGTTCCGAGGCAACGATGTTGTCCGCGAAGCGATGCACTCCGCTTTTCTCTACCACGCCATCCGTGCTGGCATGGACATGGGCATCGTCAATGCAGGCCAGTTGGCTGTCTATGAGGATATTCCCAAGGAACTCTTGGAGCATGTCGAGGATGTCCTTCTCAACCGCCGCGCAGATGCTACCGAACGTTTGTTAACCCTCGCGGAAACCTTCAAGGGAGCGGGCACCAAGAAATCGGTCGGCGACAACTTGGAATGGCGAGAGAAACCAGTCCGAGACCGGCTCAAACACGCGCTCATCCTCGGGATCGACAAGTTCATCGAACAGGACACCGAGGAAGCACGCCAGCAATGCACGCGGTGCCTCGAAGTGATCGAAGGGCCCTTGATGGACGGAATGAGTGTCGTGGGGGACTTGTTCGGCGCAGGCAAAATGTTCCTGCCACAAGTCGTCAAAAGCGCTCGCGTGATGAAAAAAGCGGTCGGTTACCTTCAGCCCTTCATGGAAAAAGAAAAAGAAGAGGCCGGGCTCGAAGGTCAAGCGTTCCGCGGCAAAGTCTTGATGGCGACCGTCAAAGGGGACGTGCACGATATTGGAAAGAACATTGTGGGTGTGGTCCTGGGGTGCAATAATTACGAGGTGATCGATCTGGGGGTCATGGTTCCTTGCGAACGGATTCTCGAAGAGGCGAGGAAACATGGTGTCGATATCATCGGCCTATCGGGACTCATTACCCCGAGCCTCGATGAGATGACCCATGTCGCTCGGGAAATGCAGCGAACCGGAATGCAAATCCCCTTGCTCATCGGCGGCGCTACGACCTCCGCCAAACATACGGCGGTCAAGATCGCTCCCTATTACCGAGAACCGATCGTTCATGTTCTCGACGCGTCGCGCTGCGTCGGGGTGGTGGAATCGTTGTGCAACGAGGAAGCCAAGCCAAAGTATGCGACGGAAAATAGGAAACTGCAGGACGAACTACGCGCCAGCTACGAAGCTCGGCAAATCAAGTTGGTCCCCTATCAAGAGGCGCTCAGCAAAAAGTTCGCTACCGACTGGGCTACCGTCCGCATCGATCGCCCCAGTTTCCTCGGCCCTCGCGTGCTCAAGGATTATTCGATCGAAAAGATCTCCAAGTACATCGACTGGTCACCGTTCTTCATGGCTTGGGAATTGAAAGGGAAGTACCCAAAGATCTTTTCCGATGAAGTGGTCGGCACCGAGGCAAAGAAACTGTTTGAAGATGCCAACAAAATTCTCTTCGATTGCATGGTGAACCGCCACTTGACTGCGAACGCCGTGTACGGTTTCTGGCCCGCGGCCTCGGAGGGGGATGACGTCGTTCTGTTCACCGACGACTCTCGCACTCACGAATTGACCCGATTCCACTTTTTGCGGCAGCAGTGGGAACGCAAGGGGCAAATCGATTTTCGATCGCTGGCGGATTACATCGCCCCCATCGATTCCGGCCGACAGGACTATCTCGGTGCCTTTGTCGTGACCACCGGGATCGGGGCAGACGAAATGGCCCGTCAATTCGAGGCGCAGCACGATGACTATTCATCGATCATGGTCAAAGCGGTTGCCGATCGATTAGCGGAAGCGTTTGCCGAATTGCTTCACGAGCAAGCGCGTCTGGATTGGGGGTACGGAATCGAAGAGAAGTTGACTAACGAAGAGTTGATCGAGGAAGCCTATCGAGGGATTCGGCCTGCCCCAGGCTATCCCGCGTGCCCAGACCACACCGAGAAGAGAATCCTCTTTGAGTTGCTCGACGCAGAGCGGCAAATCGGCGTCAGCCTGACCGAATCCTGCGCGATGTGGCCCGCTGCCAGTGTCAGCGGGTTCTATTTCGGGCACCCGGATGCCCGCTATTTTGCCGTGGATAGAATATCGCGTGATCAAGTCGATGCGTATGCGAAGCGAAAGGGACTGAGCTTGCGCGAGACAGAACGATGGCTGTCACCCAATCTCGGATACGATCCGTCATGACTACTGCCTTGGGAATCGCCCTCACCCTCTTTGTTCTAGCATTGATTGTCTTCGTGATCGATTTGCTGGTGCCCAGCGGAGGGATCCTGCTAGCGATCACCGGCATCCTCTGTTTCGTCTCGGTCGTATTCGCCTTCCGGCATAGCCCAACGAGCGGAATGTGGATGCTGTTGGCGACCTTGGGTTTGATCCCGCTGATGTTGTTCCTGCTGATTTATATTTGGCCGAAAACACCGTTCGGGCGGAGGATGATCGTCAAACCTGATTTGGCCAAGGAGTTCGTTTGGTCCGACGCTGCTGACGTGGATCCCAAATCGTTGCTCGGCGCCATCGGACTTGCAGAAACCGAGTTCCTCCCTCGCGGATCAGTCCGGATCAATAACCGTTCCTTCGAGGCGATCAGCGATGTCGGGTTGATCGAGGCAGGCCAAGAAGTCAAAGTGACTCGCCTGGATGTTGGGCGTTTGGTGGTGGTCCCCACCAAGAAACCTTCAGAAAACCAGCGGACCATGTCCGACGGCAGCGGCCTCGATCAACCGATCACGGACTTGGGTTTGGATTCCCTCGAGTGATCCATCATTCTCCCTTCTGGGACGGGAATCCTGCCTTGACCAGCTCTTCGTATCCTGGCTTGAGTGCCCGAACATCATAGCCGTACTTTTTGAGGATCTTTGCTGCCCGCAAGGAGCGATAGCCCACGGCGCAGTGGGTATAAATGATCAGATCCTTCGAGATCTTTTTGGCGACATCGTCCTCCTTGAGTTTCTCCTGCAGCTCTCGCCATGGCAGGTGTTTCGCCCCTTGGATATGACCGGCGTTCCACTCCACCAGATCCCGGACGTCCACCAGGACTGCTTTCTTTTCCTCGATCCGTCCTCGGATCGTTTCCAAGGTATCGGTTGTATGTTCGCGAGGTTCCTCGTTTCGATCGTCCGCGGACACCATTCCTGGCAGACCCATCGCCAAACCAGCGATCAGCATGAGGAACAAACCGGTGCCTCGAGGGGCTTGGAACCAAGAACGCATCATCACGACTCCCGAATCAACGCTAGGGAAAAACGAAAAAGCAACCGTGTTCACCAACGCACGTCATTGTAGCGGACCGATGGAAGTGAGCCGAGGGATCGACACCTCCCATTCCTTACAAATGGAATGGAATTCCCCCATTCTGGTGCAAATCCCAGAGGGTGCTCAAGAGGAATGTGCAGGACGGAGAACCACATCCGACATCGAATGGCAAGCGAAGGGAGTCAAACGTTTTTGGGCGCGAAGGAGTGTGCCATGAAAAGCTATGCGTGGTTGTTTGTTTTCGTCATGCTCTTTCAAGGGATGGCGGCCTGCGCGCCGCGGGTGCGAGTTCGAGCCAACCCACAACCGCACGATACCGGCATTCGCTACTATCGGCCGAAGCCGTACCTGCTCGTTACCAGCGTCTCGCAGACCGTCCTCAACGAAAGTGGCAAACCGGTCCGCGAGGTTGTTGACGATCGGTTTGTCCAAATCGAATTGCAGTACCTGCCGGACTTTTCCGAGGAGTACTCAATCGATGTTCGAAGCGGTTTTGGCATCGCCGACGTCTCCCTGACATTGGAGGACGGTTGGAACCTGACGGCGATCAATCAAAAACTCGACTCCCAAACCGACGAGAATGTCCGCGCGATGGCGGAAGTGGTTCGGGGTGCTGCAGGCTTGACCAACCCGGGCGGGCGCACCTCCGATCCCGACGCGAACAAGACCCCTGCGTTTCGAGTCAAGGCATCGAACGTCCCTTTGGGGTACTACGAATCGGTGATCGACGTGGATGGCTGCGGCAAGAAGCGGCTATACGGTTTTCGGTACATCGGTTTTTTCCCATACCAAGGCTGTCCGGTAAACATGCATGGCTGCGAGGTTGGGAACTGCCAGTCGACCGAGATCTATGGGCTGGTTTTTGAAAATGGGGTGATGGTTTTTCGTCCGATTCACCAGATTCAGATGCGTGTCGATCCGTCCGAGCGTTTGGAGAGGACCACCGAAATTCCCATGCAAGGTCTACAGCGTTAACAGTGCCGATGGTGGCACGCCCCTGAGGCTCTGCGATGGGCGTGGAGGCGGTTCAAAGCACGCCACCATCGGATCATCATCCGACGGGGTCAAGCCCCGCCGTGATGGAGACCGCTTCGCTTTCGCTTGCTGGTTGCGATTGCCGTCCGATGGGGACAAGCCCCATCGAAACGAAGAGCGCTCCGCGTCTGTTGCTTGCCGGATTTCCAAACGTGCTCGCGAACGGACCGGGCTTAATAGCCGAGATGCGCGAGCATCCGGGTCGAAGCGCGCAGCACCATGCCATGTTTGCCTCAGTTCAGACCGGACGGCTTGCGCCGAACCGCTATTATTAAGCAGCCTGCTTGACGTGTGGCAAGCCTGGGATGCGATCGGGGCAGCATCGCAACCCGCTGGAGTCGCGGCGTTCGGGACCATCGCCGATCGGAACGCATCGTGCTCGTGCTCAGTCCGACGCCGCGGACGGTGCTCGTGCTCATAATCGAACGGCTCGTGTGCATGATTACTTTTCGAAACGCAGTCGCATGGTCCCGCTCAACAAGCGTGTTGACGATAACGGAATGATACCATCGCTCCATCGATCGATCACGAGCACCGCTGCACTGAGCAGGAGCACGGAGCACGAAAAACATACTTAACAAATCCATGAACCGAAGTTGCCTGTTGGCAATTCATTGGAACTCGTTCGATTGGCAGATGTTCCTGGCCCAGATCCATTCTCCGAAGGCCAGCTTCTGGGATTGGAGCTTGCGACAGAGCTTCGGCCGATAGACCGCGGCTGCATTCCACCGAACTTGTCTCGGTGGAGGCAGCAAGTGGTAGCTACCATCGCATCCCCCAATACTTTCTCCCCTTCTCCCGCCCAAGGCGGAAGAAGGGGTCGGGGGATGAGGGTGGCGTGTCTCGTAGCGGCCAGTCGATAGCACCCCTGGCACAAGGCACGCGGAAGGCCCGAACGTCGTCTACTTCGGCGCAGCAACTTGTTCAAAGCACGATTCTCGGACGTGCGCCGAGAAAAAAACATCTAACAGAGACACAACCGACAAAAATGAGCCTGAGGCGCTAGCCGAGTTCGTGTGAGCGTACACTAGTCGATCTTGGAATTTTCCGACCTGGCTAGTATTCGGCGGGTAGGTTTTTGCGTTCGATCAACGATTCCCCTCGTACGCAAGGATCCTCACGATGTCGCGGCAAACGCAATCTACCAAAGCCCAAGCCTGGAAACAACACTTCGCTGACTTCGAGCGATCTGAGCTCACCGTCGCTCAGTTCTGCCATTCCATCGGCTGCTCCACTCCCACCTTCTA
>Ga0315904_10000382_pt1 | contig 69535 bp, 65 predicted proteins | sample LakEriMetagenome_6_FD_203529 | JGI IMG/M metagenome (GOLD analysis project Ga0315904, IMG submission 203529) | Freshwater fungal communities from buoy surface, Lake Erie, Ohio, United States - Buoy 12 MA120 | ecosystem: Environmental > Aquatic > Freshwater > Lake | place: USA: Lake Erie, Ohio...
GCCATCGGCTTCCCGCTGGTGCTCATCGGCTCGTGGCTCGGCACGCGCAGCGGCGCCGTCGTCGAGGCCGAGCCGCATCCTTGATCTCGAGGGCAGGCTTCATGGCGCGCCTAGTCCAACGCGTCAATTGGCGGGCGCTCGTCGATTGCGATCGACCGGATGGCCCACTGCCGCTCCTCATTCATCGCCCGTAGAGCGACCTCGACCCGCGGATCCGGCCTCGCGTCACGTCGACGGTCGGCCACGGCGAGGATCTCCACGGCCATGGCGGCGAGGTCGTGGATGTTCTGGTGCCGATGTGCGCGACGGCCGAGGTCCACCTGCGCGATGCCCCGCATCCCGCACTTCGCATGCACGTCGAGCAAGGTGGAGATCTCCACGCCGTAGCCCACCGGGATCGACAGCGAGCGGAGCATGCTCCCGCGGATAGCCCACTCCCCTGCAAGGGGCTGGACCACGCCTGACAACTCAGGCCGGAAGAGGGCCAACCATGGCCGCGCCACCAACTCCGTGACGCGACCACCTTCGAGCGTCACGGCGCCGCCGACGTCCAGGATGCGGTCATAGAACCCGCGACACAACTGCACCTGCGGATCGGCCAGCAGAGGGCCGACGACACCGCGCACGAAGTGCGGCCCCCACTCGGTCAGATCTGCGTCGATGAACGCTGTCACGTCCGATTGCGTCACGAACTGCGACTTCCACAGAGCCTCGCCCTTGCCTGCCCGGACGCCGAGGTCAGGCCTGACATCTCGCACGGAGCAGACGCGCGCACCCGCCTCCGCGGCTACTCGCGCCGTCTCGTCGGAGGACAGCGAGTCCATGACGACGACCTCGTCGACGAGTGCGTCGAGCTCACCAAGGATCGATCGGACGACGCCACCGATCGTCCGCTCCTCGTCCCGAGCGGGGATCACGACAGCGATGCGGGTCGAACCCTTGAGGGCGAGCACAAGGTCCAGCGGCCAGTCGGCAGCAGCGGTGATCCACGGATCAGTCACGTCAGGCTGGTCGTGGCTCATGACGAATCTCGTCCGGGAGCACGTAGTCGACGGCGATGTCACGGCGTCCGTTGAGTGCCTCCACCGTCGCGATGACGTCAACGGCTGCAGCGACGTCGTGCACCCGCACGATGCCTCCCGGGACAGCAGCGAAGTGCGCGAGCGCGGCGTCCGTCGCGGCACCTCTGGCGCGAGGGGAGCGACCCGTGATCGCGCCGAGGAAGTCCTTGCGCGACAGGGCCAGCAGGAGGGGTCGTCCAAGATCGCGAACGCCGTCGATGTCCCGCAGAAGAGCGAGCGTCTGATGCGGCGTCTTCGCGAAGTCAGGACCGGGGTCGAGGATGATCGACTCACGGGGGACGCCCAGGGCCACCGCCTCGTCCGACTTTGTCGACAGGAAGTCGCGCACCTCGGCACCGATATCGCCGTAGAGATCGGCGTCCTGCCTCCTCACCTTGGGAGGTGCTGCGGTGTGCATCACCACCAGAGCCGCTCCGCTGCGCCCGCACATGGTGGCCACCTCCGGATACAGCAGCCCGCTGACGTCGTTGATGATGTCGGCGCCCGCGGCCAACGACGCCTCCACCACCCGCGGCTTATAGGTGTCGACGCTCACGAGAACGTCCGGATGGGTAGAGCGGATCCATTCCACGATCGGGATCACCCGCTCGTTCTCCAGATCAGCGTCGATCTCCGGCACGCCGGTGATTGCCGACTGGCCGCCGACGTCGAGCACATCGGCCCCGGCCTCGACCAGGGCAGCAGCCAATTCGAGCCGGGAATCAAGAGTCGAGAAGCGCCCCGCATCCGAGAAGGACTCCGGGCTCGCGTTGACCACGCCCATCACCAAGGTGGTGTCAATGAGCCGATCAGCGCCTCGAACGCGCAGCGTGGGCGGCACCATCCGAGCAGGCTATCCCAGCGGGCCAGCCCCGGGATCAGCTGCCGACCCGGGAGTTGGCGCTACTGACCTCTGTGAGGTTGCGCCACACGGACTTCGACGAGGTCGGCCCGGCGGGAATCATCACGTTCGAGAGGACGACAACTTGAGCGCGACCATACAAAGTGAGCGACACACCGAACCCGTCACTGAGCATGCGGGCGAGACCTTCCCTACAGCGTGATGCGCCTTGGCAACCGCGCAGCGAAGGCTTCCTCAGAAACTCAAATTCGCCGCGGTAGCAGGCTACCCCGGGTAAGGACGACGTCCACCGCAACTGCGAAGACCAGAACACCGGCCGTCGCGAAGTACTGCACTTCAGTTGAGAGTCCCAGCAACTCGACACCGTTGTTGATGGATCCGATCACAAGGGCACCCAGAAGTGCTGCCCACGCGGTTCCGCGACCTCCGAACAGGCTCGTACCACCAACGACCGCGGCGGCGATTGCGTCGAGCATCAGCGACCCGGTACCTGATGACGGGGAGACCATGAGAAGTCGCGAGGCGTCCACGATGCCCGCCATTGCAGCACACGCGCCCAGGATGAGGAACGAGAAGAACACCATTCGCGCCACTGGAATACCAGCTCGCGCCGCAGCTTGGCGATTGCCTCCTGCGGCGAAGAGGTGACTGCCATACCGCGTTTGCGTGAGGAAGTAAGACGCGACGATCAGCATGAGGAACAGGAGCGCCACTGGCAGGGCTAGACCGCTGTTTGCGCTGACGACTGCAACAACGCCGATCACGACCACTGCAACAACCAAAGATGGCAGCGCGACTCGACGGAACATGCCGGTGTCAGCGGCGAGCCGTCGCTGGGTGGTCCACCGCCCCAAGGCATAGAGCACACTGGCGACGACAGCGAGTACCACGCTGAGCGACGAGGGAATCTGAGTTGCCGCTATCTGCTCATACGGATTACCACCAATGGAGACAGAGAACTCCTCCGGCAGCACGACAAGCAGGAGGCCGAGCAACGCTGTCATACCACCGAGAGTCGTAATCAGAGAGGGCACACCGAAGACGATGATGAGGGCCTCAAAGCCGGCGATGACCATTCCGGAGAGAATGCCGGCAGCCAGAGCAATCCAGATCGAGTAGCCCATGTTGACGGCCACAGTGGCCGCCACGGTCGCGCAAACTGCGCCGAGAGCAGCTCCTGAGAGATCGATCTCCCCGACGATGAGGACGAAGACAACGCCCAGTGCCAGCATTGCCGTCGTGACGATCTGAAGTGAGAGATTGCCGAGATTCTCCGGGCTTAGGTAGGCAGGATTCTGCGAGTAGAAGATGAGCCAGATTACGACCAGCGAGATCACGACAGGCACTACTCGGAAACCACCCGACATTGCGTCGCTGACTCGCGTTCCGACAGATCGCTTCCCTGTGCTGAGCTCAACCGTGGGAGCCATTAGTCCCGGCTCATGTGCACTCATGCCGTTCCTCCCGCTACAGATTCGTGCGCACCGGTGATGGCCGCGACCAGGTCCTGACTCGTGTAGGTGCCAGCAGTGAATTCGGCAACCTTCTCGCCCAGCCGAAGAACCACTACACGATCAGCCACCTCCTGAACATCCCGGAGGTCATGGGAGATGACCATTACGCCGACTTCCTGATCCTTCAGTCGGCGAATGAGTGCTAACACCTCCGCGCGCTGCGAGACGCCCAGCGCTGCGGTCGGCTCGTCGAGTAGCACGAGTTTGGGCTGCGTCACCAGGGCACGTCCGATCGCGATGCCCTGCCGCTGGCCACCCGACAGGCGGCCAACCGGTGTGTTCAGTGAACGAAGTTTCACTGACAGGCTCCCGAGAATTCGGTGGGTCTCAGCCTCCATGTCAGCACGCCGGAGTCTGCGACCAGTCCAAATGCCCGATATTTCCTCTTGACCCAGGAAGAGGTTGCGCACGGCATCGAGGTTGTCGCATAGCGAGAGGTCTTGGTAGACCGTGTGAATGCCGAGACCGACCGCGCTCCTCGAGGAATCAATCCGCGACACCGCTCCCTCGACGCGAATCTCGCCCGAGTCCGGTCGCTCAGTGCCGGCGAGCAACTTGACGAGCGTGCTCTTGCCAGCACCGTTGTCGCCCACTAGCGCGACAACCTCTCCACGATTGAGGGTCAGGTCAACGTCCGAGAGGGCCCGGACCCCTCCATAGAACTTAGTCAGACCCGTGATCGACACCAGATCGTGCAAGGTTTGCCTCCGCTCGCAATCATTGAAGGCCAGTGATTCAAGAAGGACACTATGGGAGGCCCCTGATCAGGGGCCTCCCATAGCACCTCAGATGCACCGGTTGAGCTACCTACTTGTTGTACTTCGCGCACGTTGCAGTGTTGGCCGCGACACCTGTGCAGATCTGAGCCCAGGTGAAGATGCCCTGCTTCACGACCTTCGTGTCGATCGTGGCCCCGATGTCCTTGCCTGGCGTCAGGTAGAAGTAGTCCACCGAGATGCTGGCCGTGGGGATATTCGCGGCACCATTGTTGACCGTGGTGTTAATGGGTGGCTTCGGCGGCCGCTGACCCTTCAGTGCGGCAGCGGTCAGCTGAGCCGCAACCTTGGCCTCGGAGCCGAAGTTCTTCATGACCATGTCCTGCTGCTGACCGGTGAGCATGTACTGCAGGCCAATCAGCTCGGGGTTCTGGCCACCGTAGACCGGCACCTTGACGCCCTTGGCCGTCATGGCAGCGATCGCACCGGACGTAATGCCGTCATAGAAGCCCAGGACGGCCGTGATCCCGTTCTGAGTCCTCGTGAGGCACTGCTCCATCTTGCTCTGCGCGTCCGCCGGGTCCCAGTTGGTGACGTAGTCCTCGCACACCACCTGGATCTTGCCCGAGGCGATGAGCGGCTCCAGGTACTGGTTCTGGCCAGCGAGCATCTCTGTGGTGTAGACGTCACCCTTGTTGCCGTAAAGGCGGACGAGTTTCACCGGGCCAGACCCGAACTTGCCCGCGTTCACCTGCGAGGCGAAGTACTTGCCCTGCACCTCACCCGCGCTGCGCGGACTGAAGATGACCTGGCTGGTGAGCGGGCCGTTGAGCGGCGGGTTCTCGTAGCCAATGACCGGCACCTTCTTGCTCGCTGCGTACTTGAGCATGCCGGCGCTCGTTGCGGGGTCGGCCGCCACGATGACTAGGGCCTTCGCGCCTGCCGCGATGGCCTGCTGGGCTTGCGAGAGCTGCTTGGCAGACTTGCCGCCAGCATTCACGAACTTCACCTGTACGCCGGGCACGAGCTTCGCCAACTCCTTGGCGAACTTCGGACCATCCTGCTGGATGTACCGCGTCGGGGTCGTGTTCGGCTGCATGAAGTACACGACCGGGCCGTTGGGTGCCGCCGCTGCCGGCGTACCCAATGCGACCAGGCTGCCGGCGGCCATGGCCACCCCAGCACCCGCCGCCACCAGACGGCGGGTCCTTACTGAGCCTTTGATCATTTCGTCTCCTTGTCCAACAGCCTCACTGCACACCGCGGTGGGCTCGGCGGGTTCTCCTCGGGAGGTCCCGGCGGGTCCAGGCACACGATCAGTCGCATGGCTGAGGTCCAACGGGACAACGATCGGCACGCTACTCCCGGTGATGCACCCTGTCCAGTATTTGTTCAACTTCGTGAACAGAGAATGTGAAGTGTGGTCATACAGAACTCCACCGGCCCGGCCCGCGTGACGTATGCGGGCGACCAGGTGGCCGAGCCATTGCGGGAGCCCTACGGGTGGTGCAGGGATGTTCGGGTCGTCGATCGCCGGCCGACCACGACCCAGACGGACGTACAGGGCACGTCACCCTCGTTGGAGAGCCGGTGAGGGGTCGTGGACGGGAAACTGATGGCATCCCCCGGACCCAGGTCAAAGAACTCGAAGGCCACCTGAAGGCGAAGACGGCCGGACAGAATGTGACCGTACTCGTGGCCCTCATGGCGCATGAGGTGATCGGAGGGGCAGGACTCACTGTCAGGCTCATAGGTCACATGGAGGAAGTCCACGAGCTCATCATCGGGCGTGAGACGCCGCCATGTGACACCACGCATCTGGACGAGCGGGTGGCGATCCCACTCTTGGATGGAACTCTGAGTCGACATCCACATATCGGGGATGGCGACTCCGTCAATGTGGCCCATCGGACTGCTCGGCGAGCCATTCACCGGACTCAAAGCCGGTGCGGCGTTTGCGGAGGGCATCAACTCGTCGAGCGACAGGTCAAGTTCGGAGAGAAAGCCGTAGAGAGTTCCTAGCGAGGGCTTCGCCTTGCCCAGTTCCACCTGCGAGACGAAACTCGGCGATACTCCAATCCGCCGGGCCATTTCGCGGAGGCTGAGACCCCGAGCGAGACGGGCACCGCGAAGATGCGTCCCGATGTCAGCCAAGGACTCCACGCCCGGTCCTCCACCGACAGTCATGCCGCCGTTGGAGGGCGGGAAGGGCAGGCTTGAAGAAGAGGTAGGAGACACGGTCCCCCTTCCTACACTCCAAGCCCGCCCATGCAGGCACCTGAGGAGGTCAGGCTACCCTCCGCCACCTGCAGCTTGAGTGCAATCGGACTGCAGGCGGCGAGCCGCCCGGGTCAGGGAAGAAGCCAGCCACCGTCCATGACATAGGCCGAGCCGTGAACGAAGTCCGCATCGTCGCTCGCCAGGTAGACCGCAAGCCGCGCGATCTCGACCGGCTTGCCCCAGCGTCCCGCAGGCAGCGCTTCAATGATCGCGTCCACATGCTCATTGCGCCCCTCGGGCGTGAGCAGGTAGTCCGTCATGCCGGTGTGGATCGGCCCGGGGCAGATGGCGTTCACGCGAACGCCCTTGCGCCCGTACTCGAAGGCAAGCTGGCGGGTGAGCCCAAGCACTGCGTGCTTCGACGACGTATATGCAGCACCACCGCCACCGGCGATGAAGGAGGAGATCGATGCCGTGTTGATGATGACTCCCTTGCCCTGCTTCACCATGATCGGTAGCACCTCACGGCACACGAAGAAGGGGCCACTCAGGTTCACTCCGAGGATACGGTTCCAGAGTTCCGTCGAGGTGTCCTCACCAGTGGCGTAGTCGTCAAGGATGCCCGCATTGTTGCAAACGATGTCGACGCGTCCCCAAAGCTTGATTGCCTCGGCCACCGCAGCCTTCACAGACTGCTCATTCGACACGTCGCATTCGAAGGCGACGACCTTGTCGGGCTGGCCGACGATGCTCACAGTCTCATCAACGGCGCTCTTTCGAACATCGAGGGCGAGCACCTTGGCCCCCTCAGCCACGAACTCTTGGGCCATGGCCCGACCCATACCTGAGCCGGCGCCGGTGACGATGGCAATGCGATCTTGAAGCCTCACGATTCCTCCCTGCTGCTCGCCCAGGGCGAGGGGTGATGGTGCTGTTGGACGGGAATCTAGCGATGCACTGGACGAACGTCCAGTGAAACTCTACATGTTCACCTGACGCCGGACGCCTGACACGATGTCGTCGACCGAAGGCAGCCAAGCCGCTTCGAGGGAGGGGGCATAGGGAGCCGGGGTGGCCTTCGCCCCCACCCGCAACACTGGCGCGTCAAGGTTCCAGAAGCCCTCGTTCACGGCGAGAGCGGCGATCTCCGCACCCACCCCGAAGTCGAGCACCGCGTCATGCGCGATGAGCAGACGACTGGTTCGAGACAGTGACTCGAGAATGGTTGTGCGGTCAAGGGGCACAATGGTGCGTAGATCCACTACCTCAGCACTGATGCCTTCTTCAGCAAGGATATCGGCCGCAGTCAAGGCGTCCCACACCATGCGGGACCAAGCCACGATGGTCGCGTCAGTCCCATGCCGAGCGATGCGCGCACGGCCGATCGGCACCCGCTCCCCCGGGGCCGGGGCCGGGGATTCGCGCTCATACAGAAGCCGATGCTCGATGAAGACCACCGGACTGTTGTCGTCGATGCTCGAGCGGAGCAGCCCGTAGGCGTCCGCAGCGGTAGCCGGCATGACAACCTTGAGCCCTGGGATATGGGCAAGAAGCACCTCAAGGCTCTGGGAGTGCTGGCTTCCCGACGATCTTCCAGAGCCGAACTGGGTACGGATGACGAGCGGGAGAGTGGCATTTCCACCCGTCATGTAGCGGAGCTTCGCGGCCTGATTCATGATCTGATCCAGGCACACACCGATGAAGTCGAGGTACATGATCTCGACCACCGGTCGCAGTCCGGCCATCGACGAGCCCACGGCGAGCCCGACGACTGCAGCCTCTGAGATCGGGGTGTCCAGGACTCGACCCGGGAAGCGTTCAGCGAGCCCTCGCGTGAGTCCGAAGACGTTTCCTCCCCCAACGTCAATCCCGGCTGTGAACACATCCACGTCCTCCGCAAGGGCATCCTCCAGCGCAGTACGGATCGCCCGGGAGTAGCGGAGCAAGCCACCGGGTCGCACCCCCGTCTCGATGGTTGTCTCCGAGGCCACAGCAGCGGCGGAGATCGGTCCATAGACATCGCTGTCAAGTGAATCCGGCCTCGGGGGCAGATCACGGCGGGCGCTCTCCAGAGCCTGGGCCACCTCCGCCTCAACCTCCGCCTCGACCATGTCCACCGCATCGGACGAGACTCCTCGGTCTCGGAGTGCCTGACGGGCTCGGGCAATGGGGTCACCGAGATCTGCTGATCCCTCCGGCAACGATTCGCGGTACTTCTGTGGATCGCCCTCGTAGTGCCCGTGAACTCTCAGGGTCAGCGCCTCAATCATGTGCGGACCTCCACCCTCGCGCATCAACGTCACAACGGAGTCGATGACACAAGCAACCGCATCGACATCATTGCCATCGACACGTTGAAATGGCAAGGCGTAGCCGGCGGCTCGAACGGCAAGATCGACCGGATGCTGGTCGATAGTCCGCGAGAACTCCGAGTAACCGTTGTTCTCGCAGAGGAAGAGCACCGGCAGCCGCCATAAAGCCGCGAGATTCACCGCCTCGTGAAAAGCGCCTTGGGCGGCCGCGCCATCACCAAAGAAAGCCACCACCACATCACCAGCACCGCGCCACCGAGCAGCGAAAGCTGCGCCAACAGCGATCGGAAGTCCCGCTGCGACGATGCCGTTCGCACCGAAGATCCCCAGTTGCGGGTCCGCAATGTGCATCGAACCACCGCGTCCGTGGCAAGTTCCGGCCTGACGACCCATGAGCTCTGCGAACATTCCATGCAGGTCGAGACCCTTGGCGATGGCATGCCCGTGTCCTCGATGTGTGGAGGTGATCACATCGCTTGACTGCAGGTGAAGGCACGCACCGACTGCCACCGCCTCTTGGCCGATGCTCAGGTGAACGAAGCCGGGGATCTCGCCGGATGCGTATGATTCCGCGGCCTGCTGCTCAAACCCTCGGATCTTCAACATGACGCGGTAGGCACTCAGTAATTCAGCGTCATTCATCGACTCTCGCCCTCGCCAGATGCAAGGCGCTGCGCCGCCCAATCACGAAGTACGTACTTCTGCACCTTGCCGCTCGGTGTGCGCGGCAGGCTTGGTGTCACAAGGAGATGCTCTGGAGCCTTCTGGCGAGCGAGCTGGCGAGTGTCGAGAAAGGCCCGAATCTCCTCGAGGGTCGGTGGCGGGCCATCGACAACTACGATGGCGCAGGCACGCTCGCCGAGTACCACATCCGGGACGCCGACTACAGCAACGTCAGTGACGAACTCCATATCCCGGATGATGTTCTCAACCTCGATGGGACTCAGATTCTCCCCACCTCTGACGATGATGTCCTTGCTTCGGCCAGCGATACGCACCCGATTGCCGTCCATGGCCGCAAGGTCGCCCGTCCGGAACCAACCGTCCTTCGTGAAGGCTGCATCGTTGTCACGCGGATCCAGATACCCCAGGAACATCTCCGGACCTCGGGCCTCAAGCTCACCAACCCCGTCAACCAAGTTGACCAGCCGCGCCTGAGAGGAACCGATGAGCAGCCCATCATCGGCGCACCTCCGCGCGATCGGCTCGTCCGGCAGGCCGCAGGTGAGCGTCGGGAGCTCGGTCAGCCCGTACGCTCGGACCGCCGTGGTGCCCATGACCCTGTCGGCCTCCTCGATGACCGCCGGTGGCACATCAGCACCACCGCAGACGAATCCGCCAAGCGTCGAGGTGATCCCTCGACGCCGGTACTCCTCAACAAGACCCGAGAGAAACGGCGTGGCTCCGACGCAGAACGTGCACCCTTCTCCCTCCACGATGTCAACCGCTCGTTCAGTCTCCCAGCGGTCTTGAAGAACGACGCTGCCACGCGTGAGCACCGGTAGAAGGATTCCGTAGAGCAAGCCCGTGATGTGGGTCAGCGGTGAGGGCATGAAGACCACGGGCTCGTGGAGAGCAAAGCGCTCAGCGATCGACCATGCCTCGTAGAGCAACGTGCGCTGACTGTGGAGCACACCCTTTGGACGTCCTGTCGTCCCCGAGGTGAACATCAGGACGCTCACGTCATCGACTGACAACGTGTCGAGCTGAGGCAGCTCGATACCCTGCTGCGACCCCGCGCCAAGCACCTCGCCATCTGAACGTTCGGGACGGATCGCGCACACGGCTGCGTCAACTTGCGAATCGCGCAGGGCCGTACTTGTCATCCCAAGGTAATCCGTCGAACCGAACTCACCGGGGGTCAGGACCAAAGCAGGCTTCGCCATGGCGAAGATCGTGCGCAGTTCACTCCCCCGGTATATCGGGGTGATGGGGTTCAGCACCGCACCAAGCCGCCATACCGCCCATGAGGCAACGATCGCCTCCCACCAATTCGGCAATTGCACACTCACAACATGCCCACGACGAACACCGTGAGCGGTCATGCGCCGAGCTGTCGACTCTGTCAGAGCAACCAGCTGCGCCCATGTGATCGCTGTGTCAGCATCGCGAATCGCCAAGCTCTCGGCGCACTCGGCAAGGAGCGCACGACCCAGGAGAGGTGTGGCCTGATCGAACGCCCTCGAGTCCGACCAGGCCACACCTGGGGGGTGCGTGGCTACGAGCCCCATGACGCGACCAGAAAACGTCGGGTGCTCACACCATGCTGATCAATCAGGAGAATTGGCCGATCCGGTTCGCGATTGTTGGGTTCTCGACCAGGTGCCGGCTGAACCAACTGCCGGCCGCTTTCGCCGCGTAGTCCAGTGCAGTGAGATTGCTGTACAGGGTCATGTGATCGGTAGCCGGGAGGATCACCAGTTCCTTGTCGGGCGCTTTGATTGAGTCGAAGGCAGCAATCTCCTGATCCCACATCGTGATGTCATCGTCCTTGGCCACAATCATCATCACCGGCTTGTTGATGATGCGAGCCGCGTAGGGAGCACTGTTGTACTTCATCAGGTTCTCGACCGACACCACAGTGTTCCTGTGCTCGTGACGCGGTGCCTGGGTTGCCTTGAGTTCTTCGAATACGACGCGAACCTCATCGAACGGCCAGGTGGTCATGTCAGCATCAGGATTGGATGGGGTTCCGGACATCCCCATGTACAGGTACTCACCGGTCTTCATTCGGTGCCGACGCTCCGCCACAAGTAGATCGCACAACTTGCGGAACCGCTCGGTGCCGTGAACGCGCCACATGGTCTCGTAACCATCAATCACGGGCACGTTTGACACGATGACCTTCACCCGCGGATCGATTGACCCGAGGATGAGCACGTGGCCACCGCTGTAGGAGATGCCCCAGGCACCAATACGGGAGGAGTCGAGCTCAGGCTGGTTCTCGACCCAAGTGACGGCGTTCTGGTAGTCCTCGACCTGCGCCCATGGATCGATGTGCTGCCGAGGCTCGCCATCACTGGCTCCCATGTGCCGATAATCGAAAATGAGTGCGGCGAATCCCCTCTTCACAAACTCCTCGGCATATTGCGGTTGGCGCAGTTCCTTCACGTAGCACCAGCCGCCGGCCATCACAACGACGGGGAAAGGACCCTCGCCCTCCGGCAGCATGAGGTCGGCGCGGATCCGAGTCCCGCAACTGTCGAACTCGACTTCCCTGACTGACATACATCCTCCTCGGAGGTGATCCCGGATTCGGCGGTCTGCGGACCGGCCGAGCAGGGATTCGGCGGGTGAACTGGGTAAAGAACTACTGCACACGACGCCGCCACAGGAGTCAGTCGACGCAAAGTCAGGCCCCGAACCGCTTCGTGCTGAGGCGAAAACTAGCAGCCACCCATTCACCGTGTCTATACTCACTTCACACTTGATTAACACCCGGTGGCCGCAAACGGACTTACCAGCTTGGCTTGCATGAACGGCGGAGGCGGTGAGGAGGTGTGCCCATGCCCGACGCTTTCTCGAGTCTGGGTGACACCCGGAACCCTGCCATCCACGAGAGTTTCGTTGACTTGTCGCAGGTGATCCCGATTGCCGTCAAGATTTGTCGCCGAGGCCCGTGCCTGATCGGTTGTCCTCGAGTCGCAGGGCAGCGGCCTGCTGGGACCGGCCGAGATCAACCGCCCGGCCTCCGATCAGGGCCCGTTCACCGTCCCCGAAGAACTCGCAACCCCGGAGCAGCCCTACCCTTGCCCACCACGCAATCAACCGCGGGCAATCTCGGCCCCGCGATGCAAGGTCGAAGTGAGCACCGGAATTTCCGTCCGATTTCCCTATTCGCCGAACGGCGCCCGACGAAGTAAGGACCAGACAGTGAGAAGAGTAGTGCTGTTTCGCCGGAAGGCAGATGCGAGCAACGTTGAGTTCATGAACGCGCTCGGTAATCTCAGGACCCTCGATGAGCGAATGGACCTCATGCAGTCCTGGTGGCTCGAGGTGAATCCAGGCGGCGAAGGAATGTGGGATGGCGCACTCGTGGCCGACTTCCCCGATGTCGAGACTCTTCGCCGGTATGAAGACCACTCCGAGCATGTGGCCGCCGCCACAGCCGTGGCGGCAGTGGCGGATTTTGCGGTCTTCGACTCCTTCTGACCTGACCGGCAGGCTATCCCAGCGGGCCAGCCCCGGGATCAGCTGCCGACCCGGGGGTTGGCGTCTTCGTGAATGGCCCGATCCCGGCGAGCGAACGCCGCGAGGATGGCCCAGCCGACGACGGAGATGACGAACCCCAGCAGGCCGTCCAGCCGCAGAGCCGAGGCGAGCTCGACGAGCTCGGCTTCGCCCACATCGGTGACTCCGGCCGACATCGTCACACTGGACAGGACGACCGCACCCAGCACGGCCATGCTCAGGGCGGATCCAACCGAGCTCGACGCCGTTCGGAATGCCGACACGGCGCCAGTGCTGTCAGCTGGGGCGCGTCCCATGATGTCGAGATTCAGAACGGTCAGTGCTGCCATGCCCGTGAGGCTGAAGAGAGTCGACACGAGTACCAGGTACCACACGGGTGTGGACGGCTGCATCAGCACAAGCAGCAGCATCACCACACCCGTGGCCAGCAGCAGGCCCCGTCCGGACCGCTCTACACCCCACCGGCCGATCGTTCGCCCCGCCACGTACTTCGCTCCGATGATGGCGCCGAGCTGAGCTGGCGCGATGGCGAGGGAAGCCTGGAACGGAGTCATCTCGTACAGGTACTCCATGGAGATGGAGACATAGGTGAGGATCTGGATGAGCGTCACGAGGGCGACGCCGATCAGCAGCGGCCTCATCATGACGCCCGCGATCGGACGGAGGGAGAACCCCGGGTTCGTCGCCTTCCTCATCACTACGAAGCATGAGACGAATGCCACGGCGCACACCGCCGCTCCGATGACGAGCACGGTCACGTCAACGGGGCTCTCGCCCAGCTCGTCGAGCACCTGAGTGCCTGCCATGAGGGCGATGCCGGCAAGGATCGGGCTGGCCCATTCCCCGGTGGATCCCCGTGCCTCGCCACGGTCCAGCATCAGCATCGATATGACGATGACGACGATGCCGGCGACAGCCCAGACGACCGGGACCCATCGCCAGTCGACGAGTGCCAGGAGGAGCGCCGTGCCGATCGGCAGGATCAGGAACGCGATCGGGAAGACCATCCCGTAGGTGGTGAACGCCGCGACATGCGCCTTTCCATCGGGTGCGGTGCGCTGAAGCAGGCTCAGCGCCACCACCTGAATGACGATGGCACCCGCTCCGCACAGGGCGAGGCCGATGTCCACCCCGTGCTCCGCCTGTGCGGAGGCCAGCATCACGGCACCCGCGGTGAAGACAAGGGCGGCAGCCACGATTGTGCGGCGCTGGCCGAGTCGGTCGCCGGCTCGTCCGGCGATGAACACGACTAGGAGGGAGGCGATCGTCGGCGCCACCAGGGCGCGCTCGACCGCATCGTCCGAGAGTGCGAGGTCCTCGGCCATCGGCTCGACCAGGAAGGTCAGTCCCGTGACGACCAGCAGCGTGAGGCCGACGATGACCGAGATGGCAAGCGTCGTGCGTCGCTGCGCGGGTGTCATCGGTAGGCCGAGCACTGAGTCACCGGCCCATCATGGTCCGTTGCGCCGCCAGGCGGACGAAATCGGCAATGCAGAAGCGAAACCGGCTCAATTCTGTGGAATTGAGCCGGTAAGCGGATGAAATCTGTGGAGCTGAGGGGACTCGAACCCCTGACCCCCTCCATGCCATGGAGGTGCGCTACCAGCTGCGCTACAGCCCCTTACGGGAGTCAGAACGATACACGATGGCCCTCACTCGCGATCCGGTCACCCACCCGCCTCAGCGGTCGTCGGCGAGGGCGACCGCGGGCAGGGAGCCGGCGTTGTACTCCTGCAGGCGCCACGGCGGACCATGGCGGATTCCGTCCGGCCGCGGCACGTTCTCCACCAGCACCGACCATGCGCAGTTGGACAGCACGCCGAGAGCGGCCCAGTGCTCATGCGGCAGGCCGAGCAGGGCTCCGGTGGCCGCGCGTGCTGCACCGCCATGCGTCGCGACGACGAGGGTCTGGCCCGCAGGAAGGGTGCGCAGGGCCTCCGAGATGGCGGCGACCATGCGGTCCGCGACCTCCACCCGGGTCTCTCCCCCACCGGGCCGGACGTTCGACCCCGCCGACCAGTCGGCAAGCTCCTCCCCGTGCCGCTCCTCCAGCTCGGTGCGCGTCAATCCCTGCCACGTGCCCGCGAACGTCTCCCTCAGCCGCTCATCACCTGCCACCACAAGACCGGTGACGGTGGCGAGCGCCTCAGCAGTCGAGCGAGCCCGCGAGAGGTCCGAGCTGATGATCCGATCAGGCGGCAGTTCCGCCAGCAGCAGCGCCGCCTGCGCGGCCTGCCGACGTCCGACGTCGTCCAGCGGCACATCCGACTGGCCCTGGAAGCGCTGTTCGGCATTCCACTCCGTGCGCCCGTGCCGCCAGAGGACGATTCGCCGCGGCGTCATTCGGCCGAGTCGCCGGAAGCCTGGCCACTGGTGACCGAATCCGGCAGGACAAGCAGGGGGCAGTCCTTCCAGAGTCGCTCGATGGCGTAGTGGATGCGCTCCTCCGCCACTTGCACGTGAACGACGATGTCACCGAAGTCCAGCAGCACCCAGCGCCCCTCCGTCTCTCCCTCGCGACGCAGTGGCTTCGCACCCATGCCGTGCAGGCGCTCCTCGATGGCATTGACGATCGAGCGCACCTGGCGATCGTTCGCGGCGGAGCACAGAACGAAGACATCGGTGATGACGAGTTGTTCGCTCACGTCAAGGGCCACGATGTCGGTGGCGAGCTTGTCGGAGGCCGCCTGCGCCGCGGCCACGGCGAGGTCGATGGATTCTGGCGCAGCGGTCACGAAGGCATCCTCACGATGGAACAACAGGTGGACAGCAGGGTCTCACACGCCGTGCGGCTCGTACTCCGACCGGGCACCGTACAGCCGGTGCTTGGCGATCAGGTGCGCCACTCCAGAGGGCACCAGATAGCGAATCGGAGCGCCTGAGCGCACCCGAGCACGCACATCGGTGGACGAGATGGACAACGCCGGTACCTCCAGCAGCGACACCTGTGCATGGGGCAATCCCGGGTCGGCGAGCTCGTGCCCGGGTCGGGTGACGCCGATGAGATGGGTGTGCTCGAAGATCTCCGCGGCGTCACGCCATTGCAGGATCTCCGCAAGAGCATCAGCGCCGGTGATGAAGAACCACTCGATCTGCCGCCCCGATCGCTCACGCTCCGCCTCGGCTCGCAGGTCACGGAGGGTGTCGACGGTGTATGTCGGACCCGACCGGTCGATGTCGACGCGCGTCACACGGAAGCGGGGATCTGCTGCCGTCGCCACCACGGTCATGAGGTAACGCGCCTCCGCCGGAGCGCGATCATCCGCCGGCTTGTGGTAGGCCTCGCCCGTCGGACTGAAGATGACCTCGTCGAGGTCGAATCGGTGGGCGACTTCTGAGGCTGCGACCAGGTGGCCCAGATGGATCGGGTCGAACGACCCACCCATGATCCCGATGCGCAGCGGGGTCACGGGTGCACCGGCGTGGTGGTCAGTCACCGACCTTGATCATCATCGTGATGATCAGCAGCAGGATGAGCGCCCCGAGAGCGACACCGCCGAAGACATAGGGGCTGACGCCACCGGAGCCCTCGGCACCCTCGCTGGCCAGCACGAGAGCGGTGTTGACGATGCTCATGGAACCTCCGGATCGCGTGTGCTCGGTCAGGCGGGCGTTCAGCCCCACTGTAGTAGGCGGGGGACCTCAGGTCCGGATGTGCCCATCCCCGGTGACCACGTAGGTGGTGGTGGTCAGCTCGGTCAGGCCCATCGGCCCGCGAGCGTGGAGCTTCTGGGTGGAGATGCCGATCTCCGCGCCGAAGCCGAACTCCCCGCCATCGGTGAAGCGCGTCGAGGCGTTGACCATCACAGCGGCGGCATCGACACCTGCGATGAACCGCTGGATGGCAGCCTGACTGTCACTCACGATCGCCTCGGTGTGGCCAGTGGACCAGTGCCGGATGTGCTCCAGCGCGTCGTCCAGGGAATCGACGATTCCGGCAGCGATGTCGAGTGAGTAGTACTCCGCTGCCCAATCGTCGTCGGTCACCGCCTCGAACGGAATACGCGCACCGGTGGCGTGCAGTGCGAAGCGGTCATCCCCGTGGATCGTCACGCCTGCCTCGCGCAGCGCCTCGAGAGCCCGGGGCAGGAAGGCATCGGCGATGTCCCGGTGGACGAGCACCGTCTCAGCCGCGTTGCAGACACTGACCCGCTGGGCCTTGCTGTTCAGGAGGATCGCCACGGCCTTGTCGACGTCAGCGTCCTTGTCGACGTAGACGTGGCAGTTGCCGACACCGGTCTCGATCACCGGCACGACGGAGTTCTCGACGACATTGCGGATGAGACCGGCTCCTCCGCGCGGGATGAGCACATCGACAAGGCCGCGGGCCTTCATCAGATGATCGACGGACTCGTGGGTGTCGCCGGGCACACGTTGGACGGCATCAGCAGGGAGGCCGGCGCGCTCGAGGGCGGAACGCATCACGTCGACGAGGGCGGCGTTGCTGGCCGCCGCAGACGACGATCCGCGCAGAAGCGCGGCGTTGCCGCTCTTGAGGCACAGGCCCGCGGCGTCGACAGTCACATTCGGCCGCGCCTCGTAGATCATGCCGACGACGCCAAGGGGCACTCGTACCTGCCGCACCTGCAGGCCGTTGGGCAGCGTGTACCCGCGGACCACCTCACCAACGGGATCCGGCAGACCGGCCACATCCCGGAGGGCCTCGGCAATCGCGGCCAGGCGCCCGGGCGTGAGGGTGAGGCGATCGATGATCGCCTCGGACGTCCCCGACTCCCGCGCCCTGAGGACATCCTGCGCGTTGGCCTCCACGACGGTGTCAGCCTCGATATCCAGTGCGTCGGCCATTGCCTGCAGCGCAGCGTCCTTCTGGTTGCGGGTCAGAGACCGCAGCGTCACGGCAGCGTCCCGCGCCCGCTGCGCCGTCTGCCGAACCAGGGTGCGCTCGTCCTGCGCCGCGACCGGAGCCATCGTCATGGGTGTGACGATACTCAGCCGGGACGGGGCCAGACACCGAGCCGAGGGCACCTGGGGCCCGGGTCCTCAGAAGGGCCCGGGTCCTCAGAAGGGGATGACCCGCCCTGCCGCGACCAGACCCGGCTGCTCGTGGATGTAACGGCCACGCCGGTGGAAGGTCTCGCGATCGACCACCTCGACGCCGACCACCCGCCACGGGGGAAGCTGAGCGGAGACGACGTGCTCGTCCCACAGGAGGATGGCCATGCGGAGGGCCGTCGACACGTCGGGCGCCTCCTCCCAGTAGCGCACCTCGGCGCGATCCGCGGTGTACCGCCCCGAGAGCAGGAACGGGTGCTCGTGGCTGAGTCGCTCCAGTGCCGCCTTGACCTCGAGGTCGCTGACACTGCGTCCGGCGACAGTGAGGGTGATGTGCCACATGTCGCCCGAGGCGTTGGGCTCCTGGTGGACGGCGTGCAGGTGCCGAGACTCAGTGGTCTCCACGGCACCCCCTTGCGTCAGGGCCTGTGTCAGCGCCTCATCACCACGATGTCGTCCCGATGGACGACTTCGCGCTCGTACTCCGGTCCCAGCTCCCGGGCCAGGTCTCGAGTCGAGCGACCGAGCAGCCCGGGAAGCTCCTTCGCATCAAAGTTGACCAGACCGCGGGCGATGGTGTTGCCGTTTTCGTCGAGAAGCTCCACTGGATCGCCGGCATTGAATTCGCCTTCAACATGGGTGATGCCTGCGGGCAGCAATGACTTCCGATCCTTCACGACTGCCCTGACGGCGCCCGCATCCAGTCGCAGGCGGCCTTGGGGAGCCGTCGCATGCTCGAGCCACAGCAGCCGCGTGGACGTGCGCTGCCCCGTGGGATGGAAGACCGTTCCGACCAGGGCATCCCCCAATGCACGATCGACCAGAGCCGCCGAGGTGAGGAGCACCGGCACCCCCGCCGAGGTGGCGATCCCCGCAGCCTCGACCTTGGTGCTCATGCCGCCGAGACCGACGCCCGCAGAGCCCACTCCTCCGATGCGCACCCCTTCGAGGTCCCCCGAATCACGGACATCCTGAATCAGATGCGAACCAGCCTGGGACGGCGGGCCGTCGTAGAGGCCGTCGACATCGGAGAGCAGGATCAGCGCATCAGCCTGCACGACATGCGCCACCAGTGCGGCGAGGCGATCGTTGTCGCCGAACCGGATCTCGTCCGTCGCCACGGTGTCGTTCTCGTTGACGATCGGGACGACACCGAGATCGAGCAGCCGGAAGAGCGTGCGCTGGGCATTGCGGTAGTGCGCGCGCCGAATGACATCGTCGGCCGTGACGAGCACCTGGCCGACGGTGAGGCCGTGGGTGCTGAAGGCCGCGCTGTAGTGGGCAAGCAGCAGACCCTGGCCCACCGAGGCCGCAGCCTGCTGCGTGGCGAGGTCACGCGGACGCCGGGTCAGCCCGAGGGACGGCAGGCCGCTGGCGATGGCACCGCTGGACACCAGGACGACCTGGTGCCCGAGGGCCACGCGCGCACTGATGTGACGCACCAGGGCATCGATGCGCTCGGCATCGATCCCACCACCGGCCTTCGTCAGCGATGAGGAGCCGACCTTGACGACGACGCGGGGGGCATGGGCGATGGCTCGGCGCAGTTCCTCGCCCGTACGCGACTGCGTCACGATCCACCTCCGGGCAGCTCCTCCAGGCGCGCATCGAGGCGAACGTCGGTGCCCCGCGGGCTGGCATGAGCACCGTCGCCGGCCGAGATGGTGGGATACCAGTCGAACACGACGGCGTTGTCGTCGGGCCCGATCATGACGGTGCAGCCCGGACGTGCACCCACGTCGAGAAGTCGGTCCTCGACCCCGAGTCGAGCAAGCCGGTCGGCGAGGTAGCCGACCGCCTCGTCGTTGCTGAAGTCGGTCTGTCGCACCCAGCGCTCCGGGCGCATGCCCCGCACCCGGTAGCCGTCCGCCTCTGCGGTGACGGTGAAACCGGAGTCGTCGACGGCCTTGGGCGTCAGGATGATGCGCTCGCGCTCCTCAGGGGCCGCCTCGCGGCGTGCGGCGACGACGAGCTCGGCCATGGCGAAGGACAGCGGACGCAGGCCCTCATGGGTGGCGGCCGAGATCTCGAACACGCGGTAACCGCGCTCCTCGAGTACCGGCCTGACGAGATCGGCGAGCACGCGTCCGTCGGGCACGTCGATCTTGTTGAGGGCGACGAGCCGGGGACGCTCGGCCAGGCCGCCGTACTGCTCGAGCTCGCGCTCGATGACGTCAAGGTCGTCGATCGGATCCCGGCCCGGCTCCATGGTCGCGCAGTCCAGGACGTGCACCAGAACGCTGCACCGCTCGACATGACGCAGAAACTCCAGGCCCAGGCCCTTGCCCTCACTTGCTCCGGGGATCAGGCCCGGTACGTCGGCCACGGTGAAGACGACGTCGCCCGCTGTCACGACGCCGAGGTTCGGCACCAGCGTTGTGAAGGGGTAGTCCGCGATCTTCGGTCGTGCAGCGGACATCGCTGCCACGACACTGGACTTGCCCGCACTGGGGAAGCCAACGAGCGCCACGTCGGCGACGGTCTTGAGCTCTAGGACGACGTCGCGGTGCTGGCCCGGCTCGCCGAGCAGGGCGAAGCCCGGTGCCTTGCGCCGCGGGGAGGCCAGCGCGGCATTGCCAAGGCCGCCGCGTCCCCCCTGGGCGATCACATAGGAAGCGCCGGGCGCGACGAGGTCGGCCAGCACCTCACCGCTCTCAGTCGTCACGACCGTGCCGCTGGGCACCCGCAGGACGATGTCCTCGGCCTCGGCGCCGTTGCGATGACCACCCTGGCCGGGACGCCCGCTTCCGGCGCGGCGGTGCGGACCGTGGTGGAACTCCAGCAGCGTGGTGACGCCGGGATCGACCACGGCCACGACATCCCCACCCCGACCGCCATTGCCGCCGTCCGGTCCGCCGAGGGGCTTGAACTTCTCGCGCAGGATCGAGGCGCAACCGTGACCGCCGTCGCCGCCCTGTGCGTGCAGGACGACGCGGTCGACGAACGTGGCCATGACGCAATCCTCTCAGGTCGCGCCCCCGCCCCTCCCTTCGCGTCGAGTGGTGAGTTGTGCGGCCGACACCCCGGGGTGTCGCCGACACAACTCACCACTCGACACAGGCAAAGGGGGGTGAGCCGGATGGCTCACCCCCCTTTGCAGGAGACGGGGAACTACTCCGTGACGATGTTGACGACGCGGCGACCGCGACGCGTGCCGAACTGGACAGCGCCGGCTGCGAGGGCGAACAGCGTGTCGTCGCCGCCTCGGCCGACGTTGTCGCCCGGGTGGAAGTGCGTACCGCGCTGACGCACGATGATCTCGCCGGCATTCACCTTCTGACCGCCGAAGCGCTTGACGCCGAGGCGCTGGGCGTTGGAGTCGCGTCCGTTACGGGTGCTGGAAGCGCCCTTCTTATGAGCCATGGTGCGTCACTTCCCGGGGGTGATGTCGGTGACCTTGACCGCGGTGAGGTCCTGACGGTGCCCCTGGCGGCGGCGATAGCCGGTCTTGTTCTTGTACTTCAGGATGTCGATCTTCGGCCCACGGCGGTGGTCGACGATCTCGGCGGTCACCGTGGCCTTGGCCAACACCGCCGGATCGGAGGTCACGGCAGTGCCATCGACGAGCAGCAGGACGGGAAGGTCGAGGCTCGCCCCCGGCTCTCCCTGCTGCCGGTCAAGCACCACGACGTCGCCCACTGCGACCTTCTCCTGCCGGCCGCCGGCGCGAACGATGGCGTACACCACTGACTCCTGTCGTCTGGGATGCGCCCGGGAAATCGCCCCAAGCACAAGGGCTAAGAGTACGGAACGGGTCGACGAGGGGTCAAACCGCCCCCACCGAGGTCCCCTCGGGCTGCTCCACCGCAGCATCCCCCTCGGGCTGCTCCACCGCAGCATCCCCCTCGGGCTGCTCCACCGCAGCATCCCCCTCGGGCTGCTCCACCGCAGCATCCCCCTCGGGCTGCTCCACCGCAGCCAGGGCCCGCGCTGCCGCCTCCGCCGGATCCACGAACCCGGCCGGCTTTCGGCCCTTGGGCGACTCATGGACGTGGTCGGCGGTCAGCGAGACCCGGATGCCCCGGCCGTTGCAGTGATCGCATGTCTCGGAGAACGACTCCAGCAGGCCGGAGCCGATCCGCTTGCGCGTCATCTGGACCAGGCCGAGCGAGGTGACCTCGGCGACCTGGTGCTTCGTGCGATCCCGGCCCAGGCACTCGACGAGGCGACGCAGGACCAGATCCCGATTGCTCTCCAGGACCATGTCGATGAAGTCCACGACGATGATGCCGCCGATGTCGCGCAGGCGGAGCTGGCGCACGATCTCCTCGGCCGCCTCAAGATTGTTGCGCGTCACCGTCTGCTCGAGGTTGCCGCCCTGCCCGGTGAACTTGCCGGTGTTGACGTCGACCACGGTCATGGCCTCGGTGCGGTCGATCACCAGGGATCCGCCTGAGGGCAGATGGACCTTGCGATCCAGCGCCTTCATCAGCTGCTCGTCCACGCGGTACGCAGCGAAGACGTCCTTGGGCTCGATCCAGTGACGCAGTCGGTCGGCGAGTTCCGGCGCGATGGAGCCGATGTAGGCGCTCAGCGACGTCCACGCGGAGTCACCCGACACGATCAGGCTCGTGACGTCCTCGTTGAAGATGTCCCGGACGACCTTGATGGCGAGGTCCGGCTCGCTGTACAGCAGCTCGGGAGGATTGGCCGACTTCGTGGCCGCTGAGATGTCCTCCCACTGTGCCTTGAGCCGCTCGACATCCGCCTCCAGTGCTTCGTCAGGAGCACCCTCGGCCGCCGTGCGGACGATGACGCCCGCGTCCTCGGGCATGACGCGCTTGAGCACCTTCTTCAGGCGGCTGCGCTCGTTGTCGGGAAGCTTCCGGCTGATACCCGTCATCGAGCCGTCCGGAACGAAGACCAGGAACCGACCGGGCAGGGAGATCTGGCTCGTGAGTCGGGCACCCTTCTGGCCCACCGGATCCTTCGTCACCTGCACCAGCACGGGGTCGCCCGACTTCAGGGCGAACTCAATGCGCTTCGGCTGGCCCTCCAGGCCCGCAGCGTCCCAGTTCACCTCACCGGCGTAGAGGACGGCGTTGCGGCCCCGGCCGATGTCGACGAAGGCGGCCTCCATGCTCGGGAGGACGTTCTGCACCCGGCCCAGGTAGACGTTGCCGACCATCGATCCTGAGGTGCCGCGCGTGACGTAGTGCTCGACGAGGACATCGTCCTCAAGCACCGCGATCTGGGTGCGATCACCGTGCTGCCGCACCACCATGACCCGTTCGACGGACTCACGCCGGGCGAGGAACTCAGCCTCCGTGAGGATGGGCGCGCGCCGGCGTCCGGCCTCACGACCCTCACGTCGGCGCTGCTTCTTCGCCTCCAGCCGTGTCGAGCCCTTGAGGCTCGTGACGTCGTCGCCTCCCCGAGACCGCGATTCGCGCACCCTCGTCGAGGTGCCCGGCGAGTCGTCCCCGTCTGCATCATCGCCCGAGCCCCGACGGCGGCGACGGCGACGGCGGCGCACGCCACCTTCCTCCCCTTCGCCGTCGGAGTCGCCCGAGTCCCCGGACTCCCCCGAGCCACCGGAGTCGCCGGAATCGTCCTCTGTGCCGTCGGCATCCTCATCTCCTCCGCGGCGACGGCGGCGACCTCCGCGGCGACGCCGACGGCGGCGACTGCCCTCGTCAGAGTCGTCCTCGCCAGCGTCATCCTCGCCGGAGTCACCGGAGCCAGCACCACCATCAACGACCTCGGCGTCTGCCTGAGAGTTCGACTCCTCGGCCTCCTGGGCCGTGGCCCGACGCCGTGAGCGCCGACCCTTCGAAGCCGGCTCGTCGCCGGACCCAGCGCCGGTGCCACCCGACTCGGCGTCGGAGGTTGTGGGCCCGGCATCCGGGGCCTGGAACAGCGGGGCGACGAAGGCCGGCGACGCCATGCGCGCCTCCGCCTTCGCGTTCGCGGAATCGTCGATCGCCTGCTCCGCAGCAGCGGCCTTCTTGCTCACCTTGCGGGTGGCCTTCTTGGCCTTGGGCGCCGCGCCCTCGTCCGCGGCGGGAGTCTGCTCTGCAGCCGCGGCCTTCTTGGTCGCCTTGCGCGTCGCCTTCTTCACGCTCTTCGCGGCAGGGGCACCGTCAGCGGCGGGGGCACCCTCAGCGGCGGAGGCACCCTCAGCAGCAGAGTCACCGGCCTCGGCGGGGACCGGTGGGCCCGCAGGCCGACTGGCCGCCCGACGCCGCGTGCGCTTCTGCGCGGCTGCCGTGCCGTCCGCCGGTCCGTCCGTGGATGAGTCAGGGTTGGTCTGGTCGACCATGGGTGGTACTCCTTCGTGGCGGGCGCGGGCACTGCCCGACGTCTCGCCGATGTCTGGGAGGGGCACGCCCCTCGAAGCCTGGTCGGTGCGGGGCGGTGGGTGCGCCTATCGCGCCGCTCTCCTGCCTCGCCGGCAACGCACCCTCACCGGCTGCGCTGGCCTAGGATCCGGCGGCCCGGTCGGGCTCCAGCGGGTCGAGGACCACAGCGCCGGCCGCGTCGAGTGGCCCCTGTGCCAGCCGAGTCACCCGTGGGGGGATCGGCGGCACGAGCTCGGCCACGCTATGCAGCGCGGAGAGAACGTCGTCGGGTCGGACGGACGGTGTTCCGTTCCGAACGACCATCGTGAGTATGGCACAGGGCTCATCCCCGCTCGAACCCGCCGCGCAGGTCGCGTGGATGACCGCCCCGCGGGCGTCGAACGTGCGGAGCCCGTTCTTGGTCATGCGCTCGACCATCACCTCACTGGCCGCCATGAGGGCCGCCACCGCTGCGGATGCCTGCTCCTCCCGGACGCCCGGCAGTTCCACCCGCCACAGGGACGCCTCCAGTCGCTGGGCGAAGTCCGGCGTGCGGGCCACAACCATCTCCAGGATGTCCAAGCCGGGAGGCAGCGCCTCGTCAAGGGCCCGGCACACGGCCTCCGGATCGCACTCCTGGCTCACTCCGAGTTCGACGTACTCGGCCTCGCTCGCCACTCCAGTAGCGGCCGAGTTGGCATACGAGATCTTGGGATGCGGGGAGAAGCCGGCGCTGTAGGCCATCGGCACCCGAGCCCGGCGCAGCGCCCGTTCGAGGGCGCGCTGGAAGTCCCGGTGGCTGGAGAAGCGCAGGCGCCCCCGCTTGGCGTACCGCAGGCGCAGGCGCTGGACGGTCGGCGCGACATCGCGCGCCGGCGGCTGGGGTGGCACCTTCTCAGGATTCCCGCGAGGCCAGAACGGGAATCGGCGGAAGCTCCGGCATCGGGAGGGTGACGACTCCGGTGGGCCCGATCTGGATCTCGGTGTCGAGCTGGTCGCACACCCCGCAGTCGAAGCAGGGAGTCCAGCGGCAGTCGTCCACGGGGATCTCCGCCAATGCGTCCTGCCAGTCCTCCCAGAGCCACTCGATGTCGAGACCGGAGTCCAGGTGCTCCCAGGGGAGCACCTCGCTGCGCTGACGCTCCCGTGTGGTGTACCAGTCGACGTCGACGGGCTGACCCTCCAGCGCCACTGCGGCAGCGTTCATCCAGCGATCGAAGGAGAAGTGCTCGCTCCAGCCGTCGAACCGGGCTCCGTCGCGCCAGGCCTGCAGGATCACCGGCCCCACGCGCCGATCGCCGCGGGACAGCACGCCCTCGACGATGCCGGGCTTGCCATCGTGATAGCGCATGCCGATCGACTTGCCGAACTCACGGTCATTGCGGATGGCGTCCTTGAGCTTGCGCAGGCGGGCGTCCGTGGCCTCGTGGTCGAGCTGGGCCGCCCACTGGAACGGGGTGTGCGGCTTGGGCACGAATCCGCCGATCGAGACGGTGCATCGGATGTCCTTGCGACCCGTCACCTCGCGACCGGCACGGATAACCTCCCGAGCAAGCGTGGCGATCTGCATGACGTCCTCGTCGGTCTCCGTGGGAAGGCCGCACATGAAGTAGAGCTTGACCTGACGCCAGCCGCCCGCGTACGCGGTCGTGACCGTGCGGATGAGGTCCTCTTCCGTCACCTGCTTGTTGATGACCTTGCGCATGCGCTCGCTGCCACCTTCGGGGGCGAACGTCAGCCCACTGCGGCGACCGTTGCGGGAGAGCTCATTGGCGAGATCGACGTTGAAGGCGTCAACGCGCGTGCTCGGCAGCGACAGCGACACCTGGCTGTCCTCGTAGCGGTCGGCGAGGTTCCGGGCAACGTCGGCGATCTCCGAGTGGTCAGCACTGGAGAGCGAGAGCAGGCCAACCTCCTCATAACCGGTCTTCTCCAGACCGTTCTCGACGATCTGCGCGATGCCGGTGATGCTTCGCTCACGCACCGGGCGCGTGATCATCCCGGCTTGGCAGAAACGGCAGCCACGAGTGCACCCGCGGAAGATCTCGACGCTCATGCGCTCGTGAACCGTCTCCGCAAGCGGCACCAGCGGAGCCTTGGGGTAGGCCCACTGATCGAGATCCATCAGCGTGTGCTTGCGCACGCGCCACGGCACATCCGGGCTCGTAGGGGCGACCCGCTTGATGCGTCCGTCCGGCAGGTACTCAACGTCGTACAGGGACGGCACGTACACGACGCCCGTCTTGGCCAGTTCCATGAGGAGTCCCGCGCGACCGCCAGGACGTGCAGCAGCCTTCCAGGACTTGACGATGTCGGTGATGAGCAGCACCGCCTCCTCGCCATCACCCAGCACAGCGGCATCGATGAAGTCAGCGATCGGCTCCGGATTGAAGGCCGCGTGACCTCCGGCGACGACGACCGGGTGCGAGGAGTCCCGTTCCGACGCAAGGACGGGGATCCCCGCGAGGTCGAGAGCCGTGAGCATGTTGGTGTATCCGAGTTCGGTGCTGAACGACAGGCCAAGCAGGTCGAAGTCACCAACCGGTCGATGGGCGTCCACGGTGAACTGGGGCACCCCGTTGGCGCGCATGAGTGCTTCCAGGTCCGGCCACACCGCGTAGGTGCGCTCGGCAAGAGCGTCGGGACGCTCGTTGATCACCTCGTAGAGGATCTGCACGCCCTGGTTCGGGGCGCCCACCTCGTAGGCATCGGGGTACATGAGCGCCCACCGAACCTCGACGTCATCCCAGCCCTTGGTGACGGAGTTGACCTCACCGCCGATGTACTGAATCGGCTTGGACACGAAGGGCAGGAGCCGCTCGAGGCGATCGAAGACACTTGCACCGGGGGAGGTCACACCCGGAGGATACCCGGACCCCGGGATCCAGGCCCACGCCCGACGAAGTCAGGCGCCTGCTCGAACGGCGTGGAGTCGCACGTTCTGAAGCAGACCTATGGCGATCCACGTCGCCATCATGGAGGTTCCGCCGGCGGAGACCAGGGGCAGAGGAATGCCCGTGATCGGCATGATGCCGAGCGACATGCCGACGTTCTCGAACATCTGGAACCCCAGCCAGGCCACGATGCCCGTGGCCACGAGCCTGCCGTACATGTCATCGGCGCGGTAGGCGATCATGACGGCGCGCCACAGGATGATCCCGAGCAGCAGGAGGAGTATGACGCTCCCGAGGAAGCCGAGTTCCTCGCCGACCACGGTGAAGATGAAGTCGCTCTCGTTGACCGGGACGAACTTGCCTTGCGTCTGCGGCCCTTCGAACAGGCCGTAGCCGCTCCACCCACCACTGCCGATCGCGATGCGCGCCTGATTGGCGTTGTAGGCGGCACTCGTTACGTCCTCGCCAGGATTGATGAACGAAGTCAGCCGCTGGACCTGGTACTCCTTGAGCAGGCCGAGCTGGACAGAGATGAGCAGTCCGATCACGGCACCGGCGAGCAGGCCGACGACCCACCGTGTCCGCGCGCCCGAGACGGCGATGATCGACAGGGCCACCGATCCGAGGATCAGGACGGTGCCGGTGTCGTTCTGAACGAGGATGATCAGAATCGGCAGCACCGCGACGCCGAGCGACATGATGACGTCGCGATCACGGGGCTCGCTCTCCGTGTCACGCTTCTCCGACAGCAGTACCGCCATCATCATGATGACGGCCACCTTGGCGAACTCCGACGGCTGGAGGGTGAAGCCGCCCGGCAGGTCGATCCACGCACGGGCACCGGCGATCGTCGTTCCGAGTCCGGGAACGAACGGCATCAGGAGCAGGATGACGGAGGCTCCGTAGATGATCGGCGTGTAGGCGCGCAGCCATCGGTAGTCAAGCCGCGACGCGAACCACCCGAGAGCCAAGCCGATGACGATGTTGATGACATGCCGCTTCAGGTACGACTGGGGGTCACCCGGTGACGCCATGTCGGCTCGACTCGCCGACCACACCAGCATCGAGCCGAAGACCGTGGTGGCAAGAGCGGCGATGAGCAGGATCCAGTCGAGATCGCGCCAGTAGCCGCTCTGCCGCGTGAGCGTTCGCACTGCGGGGTCGGTCGTCATCACGCCGCTCATGGGCTTGATCCTGCCGCACGGATATCCGCGACGCCGGACTGCTGACCCTTGGGAGAGACCGGGATGCCATCCGGTCCGACTTCCGGAAGAGCACTCAGGGGCTCACCGCCGATGAGGACACTGGATCGGGGATCGATCGTGTCGCCACGGACCCCGAACAGGGCCTCGTAGATCTTGCGCACACTCGGTCCCGACGTCTTCGATCCGGTGCCTCCCTCGGTGACCATCATGACCACCGCGTACTTGGGGTCGTTCGCGGGTGCGTAGGACGCGTACCAGGATGTCGACGCCTTGTCGCCTGTCACCTGAGCCGAGCCGGTCTTGGACGCGATGGGCAGGCGATCCAGCGGGAAGCCCACGAACGGTGTCTCACCGGACCCGTCCGTGGTCACGCCCGGCAAGGAGTTCCGCAGGAAGCGGATCGTCTTCTTCGGCACCTCGACCTGCCGGGTCACGATGGGAGCGAAGGTCTCGACGACCTCTCCGTCGGCCGAGACGATCCCCTTGGCGACCTGCGGACGGTAGAGCGTGCCGCCGTTGGCGATGGCGGCGTACACCATCGCCATCTGCAGGGGCGTGACCGTCGTGTCACCCTGACCGATCGCCGCGTTGAGCGCGTCACCTGCGCGCCACTGGTATCCGTCCGTGCAGTTCTCGCGATCGAGGGCGGTGTAGTAGTCGGCCATCTTCGGATCCGTCTTGCGCGTCTCGGGATAGCCCTCCTCCGCGTTGCGGCACCAGGTGTCCTTCTTCTCCTCCCAGTTCGCGTACTTGAAGGCCCTGCTCGCCACCCGCCCGCCGGCCTCGCCCGGCAGGTCGATGCCGGTTGGCTCACCGAGTCCGAAGGTCGTCGCCGCCTCGGCAACCGGATCGGGGGCATCGATCCCCGCCTCGGGGCCACCGGCCTCCTGCCACATGCGACGGGCGATGTCGTAGAAGACCGTGTTGCACGAGACCTCGAGGGCGCGAGTGAGCGAGATGGGACCGTACGCGTTGGATTCGTAGTTGCGGAAGGTCTGTCCACCGACCCTGACGCGGGACGGGCACGGGTAGATGCCGTACAGGTTGAAGCCGTCAAGTCCGGCCGCCGCCGTGCTCACGGCCTTGAAGGTCGAGCCCGGGGCGAACTGGCCCTGATAGACGTTGGAGGACAGCGATTCATCGTCGATCAGCTGCTGGAACTGCCGCTTCGTCACACCGCCGATCCAGATCGAGGGGTCGTAGGTCGGATAGCTCGCCATCGCCAGCACTCGGCCGGTATCGACCTCGACGACGACTGCAGCCCCGGAGGCACCCTTGTAGTCCTGTGACTGGGCCCGGCGGACCGCAGCCTGCAGTTGCTGCTCAACCACGGACTGCAGTCGGGCATCGATGCTCGTCACCACGTAGTCGCCCGGCTCGGGATCGCGCTGCTCCAGAGTGCCCGTGATGCGTCCCGCGGTATCAACGGCCAGCGCGGTGATGCCCGGCTTTCCGCGGAGCACCTCGTCGTACTGGCGCTCGAGTCCGGTGCGACCCACGACATCCGTGCGACGCAGGCGGTCATAGGCATCGGTGTCGCCCTGCTCCTCGAGCTGCTCCTCCGTCACCGGCCCGAGGTACCCGAGCATGTGGGCCGCATTGACATTGAAGGGTGCGGGGTACTCGCGCACCGCCTCGAGCTTGGCGGCGATGCCCGGGAACTCCCTTCGCCGCTCCATGATGCTGAGCGCCGTCTGGGTGTCGACGTCCGTCGCCACCGGAACGGGCTGGTAGGTCGAGCCGTTCCAGCACACCGGCGGAGGCTTGGCCCCCTCCGATCCGCACGTCTTGAGTCGCTCAGCGATCTTCTCCCGCGGCGTGTCGAGGATGCGCGCCAGCCTCGTCAGGACGGCGGCACCGTCGTTCGGCTCCTGCGCGAGGACCTGTCGGTCGACGGTCACCACGATAGTGGTGCGGTTCGAGATCAGCGGTCGGCCGGCCTGGTCGAGGACGATGCCGCGGACAGCCGGCTCGGCCACCTCGCGAACCGTATTGCTGGCGGCAGCGGCCCGGTACTCCGCGCCCTCCATGACCTGCAGGTAGTAGGCCCGGGCAACCAGGGTGCCCAGCATGGAGACGACGAGCACGGCGAGCACGAGCAGGCGAAGGTTCGAGCGCTCGCTCACCGCTCACCTCCCACCACGACGCTGCGCGATCCTGCGCTCCTATGCCCGACCCTGCGCGACCCCCATCAGCAGCAGGGTCGCCGGTGCCTGCAGGCACGAGGCTGACTCGCGCCCATGGGATGACGGTACGACGCGATCCTGCAGAGCCTCGTTCCCGGTGTCCTGTTTCGTCCTATTCGCGCCAAAAGTGCTAGGCGACGAGCACTTCCGGAGTCGCCTTCCGCACGACCCAGCCCACCGACAGCAGCACCACCGGCGCCAGGATCAGGCCGTAGAGGACGCTGGTGAGGGCCAGCATCGGCACCTGCTCCCAGTCAACGCGGTCGCTGCCGAGGAGCGTGTCCAGACCAGCGACCAGAAGCACGGCGGCGCCCGTGGAGAGGCCCACCATTCCCATGAGGATCCAGATGGTGCGGTCACGCGGATCGACGGCCAGACCCGTGATGAACCCGATGGCGACGTACACGAGTGCATTGACTCCGATCAAGGTGTCGCCCGGCGGGGCGAGGTCGAGCAGGACGCCGCCGGCGAATCCCGCGACTGCACCCTGCACAGGGCCCATCGCCAGGGCGATCGCCACGACCGTGACGACGACGAGATCAGGCGTCGCACCGGGGATGCCGAGCCGGGACAGCAGGGTCACCTCGATCAGCACGGCACCGAGGATGAACGTGCCGATGATCAGGGACTGCCGCCAGATCACGGGACCGCCTCCTCCACCGGGACGGCCGCCGTCTCCCCTTCCGGTGCATCGGACGACGCCGGCGTCGCGGGCGACTCCTCCTCCGACGCAGGTGCCGGCTGCGCGCCGTCGCTCTTGCCGCCCTCCTCGTCGGTGGAGGAACCACCGAGCGGAGCAGGAGTGGGCAGGACGTCGGCATCGCCGGACACCGGCAGGACAGAGTCACGCGGATCCACGCGCGGCGGCTTCGTCACGATGCCCACGATGCTGAGGCGCGACATGTCGGCGTACGGTCGCACCTTGGCCACCCGGGTCAGCTGACCCCCCGTTCCGCTGACCTCGATCACCTCTCCGATCGGCAGCCCGGGCGCGTATGGGCGACCGCCCTTGGAACCGAAGGTCACGAGCGCATCTCCCACGCGGACGTCGGCGAGCGGGTCGAGCAACTCGAACTCCAGCTCGTCCTGGGCTCCTGTGCCGGAGACGATGCCGATCTCGCCCGTGCCCGCGATGCGACCGCCGACGGACGAGCCCTGGTCCACGATGAGCACGATGGTGCTGGTGTCGGCCGTGGTCTTGAGCACACGCCCGACGAGTCCGGATCCGTTGATGACCGACATGTCCTGCTCGATGCCGTCATTGCGGCCCGCGTCGATCGTCAACGTCCACGAGAAGTCCTGCGCCGGACCGATGGCGATCACCTCGGCGGGCACGAATCGATACTGGCCCACGCCGGCGACCCGCAGCAGGCCGTCGAGCGCGGCAGCGCGAGAACGGTCGTTGGTCAGAATCTGCAGTTCGCTGCGCAGCGCCTGGTTCTCTGCGGTGAGGGTGTCGATCTGGTTGGCCTGGTCGCGCATGCTGGACCACCAGCTCCCGGCACCGGTGATCGGCGAGAAGACCGTGGCAGCCGCGCGCTCGAGCCCACCGAGGATGTTGGAGCCAACCGTGCGAACGCTGGCGAACGGGCCCTCACCGCCCCTGAGATCGAGGATGACGAAGGTGAGGGAGGCCACCACGAGCACACCCAGGAGGATGCGCGTGCGGCGGGAGAACATGAACCCAGTCTGGCCTGTGAGGCCCACGGGGGCGAGCAGCCCCTGCGGGTTTAGCGGCGCGGCTCGGAGATCAGCACCTGCTGGAGGGCGTCGAACTCCTCCACGCACTTGCCCGACCCGAGGGCGACGCAGTCCAGCGGACGGTCGGCGATGATGATCGGCATGCCGGTCTCGTGCCGGAGGCGCTCATCGAGGCCGCGCAGGAGGGCGCCACCACCGGTGAGCACGATGCCGCGATCCATGATGTCGCCGGAGAGCTCCGGCGGGGTGCGGTCGAGCGTGGCCTTGACCGCATCGACGATCGCATTGACGGGCTCGTCGACGGCGCGGCGGATCTCCTCCGCCGAGACGACGATGGTGCGCGGCAGGCCCGTGATGAGGTCGCGACCGCGGATCTCGGCGTGCGGCTCGTCCGGCATCGGGAAGGCGGAGCCGATGGCGACCTTGATCTCCTCCGCAGTGCGCTCCCCCAGCATGAGGGAGTACTCCTTCTTCACGTACTGGATGATCGCGTTGTCGAGTTCATCTCCGCCGACGCGCACGGACAGCGAGCAGACGATGCCACCGAGGGAGATGACGGCGACCTCGGACGTGCCACCGCCGACGTCGACGACCATGTTGCCCGTGGGCTCGTGCACGGGAAGCCCGGCGCCGATGGCTGCCGCCATGGGCTCCTCGATGATGAAGACCTTGCGTGCACCGGCCGCGTAGCCGGCGTCCTTGACGGCGCGCTGCTCGACCCCGGTGATGCCGGACGGCACGCACACGATCAGGCGAGGCTTGGCCAGATGCCGTCTGCGGTGGACCTTCTGGATGAAGTAGCGCAGCATCCGCTCCGTGGTGTCGAAGTCGGCGATGACGCCGTCCTTCAGGGGACGGATGGCGACGATGTTGCCCGGGGTGCGGCCGATCATCCGCTTCGCCTCGGACCCCACGGCCAGGATGCCGCCGGTGTTGTTGTTGATCGCGACCACGGAGGGCTCGTTGAGCACGATGCCGCGGCCACGCACGTAGACGAGCGTGTTCGCCGTGCCGAGGTCGACGGCCATGTCTCGGCCGACGAACGACGACCCGCCGAAGGCGGACGAAGAAGCCATGGGGAAGCGGCCCTTCCGTGCAGGATCGCAGGCGCGATCGCGAGCAGGAGCCCCCAGTCTACCCGCCCCTAGGGATCACCCCGACCCACCGGCCAGCCGGGGCCACTCGGCCCCCTTCCAGCCGGGGCCACCCGGCCCCCTTCTCGGCGGGTCAGGCCTCGCCGAGGCGCTGGGCACGCTCGATCTCGATGCGGCGCAGGTAGGCCTCCAGCCGCTCCGCTGTCGCAGGGTCGGCCGGGAGGCCGTAGGCCATCGTGGTCACGGCACCGAGATCGGCCCGGTAGTCGTGGCCGCGGCTCTCGAACAGGCCAGGCTTGACATGCGTGGCGAACATCGTGTCGACGAAGGCCTGGGCGTAGGTGATGCCCGGCTTCCAGGTCATGGTCTCCGGCACATTGCGTCCGCGCTGGCCATCTCGCGACAGCCACGGGGGACGGTGCAGCAGGAGCAGCGGCCGGAACCGCACGACCGGGTCGCCGTCGTGCTCGAGGAACCACACGCGGGGACGCGGAGACGGCACCGGGTCAGGCAGCTGCTCGGGGCGGTCGACGGTGTACGACTCGCCCGCGCACAGCGCGTGGAACACATCGGACCGCTCCCCACCCGGGGTGCCGACCCACAGCGCCGCGGAGATGCCGTAGTGGTCGAGGTCGAGGGGCCCGGCGGGAATCGCGGACTGCTGCACCTCTGCACCGAGACTCTCGCCATACAGCAGCAGGCGCGGCTTCGTCGGACGGTCACGCAGCTCCTCGTGGATGGCATCGAGGAGCAGCTTCTGCGTGTGGGCGCCCTCGGCCACCTTGGTCAGCGACAGGAAGGAGGGCAGCAGCCCGTAGCCGATCGCGACAGCCGCACAGTCACCGCGATTGAGAAGCTCGAGGACGTCGACCGGGAAGGAGTTCGCGTAGCCGGTACCGGCAGGGGCTTCGATGATCAGGGTGCCGCGGTCGAAGGCGCCCGTGCGACGCAACTCGGCCATGGCCAGACCCACGCGCTGCTCCGGTGTGCTCGCAGCGTCGGCTCCCACGAAGACGCGCACTGGGCTCGCGACCGGCGCCGAGCCGGTCACCTCGCGGATGGCGTCGGGGGTCGAGACGTAGTTGACGAAGCGGGCGCCCTCGCGGCCGAGTTCGGCGACGCTCACGGCGGATCCCGCACTTCCTGAGACCTCGGTGTCGGAGGGCGGTTGCCCGTAGGCGGCGTCGACGTCACGCCCCTGCTGAACGAGACCTCCGAGCACACGGCGAGCGGCGATCGTTCCGGCGATGGCGGCACCCGTCACGACGGCACCCACCACGACGACGGGCGTGAGGGTCGTGACCGGACCCGGTCCGCGTCCGGCGGCCGCACGCAGCAGGGACAGCGACGTTCCTGTCTTGACTCCGGCGACGGAACCGGCGAGCGCGCCCATCGCGAAGGGGAATGCCGAGCGCACAGGTGCTGGCCACTCGACGAGTGTCGGGCCGCGCGACGCCAGCGCCACGACGCCGCCCACGGCGGCACCGACACCGAGCCCGATCGCGGCCGGCTTCACGGCTATGCCAGGCCGGGGAAGAAGAGGGCGACCTCACGGGCGGCGGACTCCGGGGAGTCCGAACCATGAGTCACGTTGTTCTGCATCTCGGTGGCGAGGTCACCGCGGATGGTGCCCATCTCCGCCTTGGCCGGGTTGGTTGCCCCCATCATGTTGCGCCACTGCACGATGGCGTCGGGACCCTCGATGACGGCCGCGACCAGCGGACCGCTGGTGATGAAGGCGACCAGATCCGCGAAGAACGGCTTGTCGCGGTGCTCCCCGTAGTGGGTCTCGGCGACCTCCGCCGTCAGGGTGCGCAGCTCCAGCGCCACGATGCGGAAGCCCTTGCGTTCGATCCGGCCGACCACGTCGCCCACGAGGCCTCGGGCCACGCCATCGGGCTTGATCAGGACGAGAGTGCGCTCGGACACGAAGAACTCCTCAATGGATCGGGGGCGCCACTCGGCGCCAATTCATACTAACGAGGGGCGACGAGGGCGGGAAACGGCAGTCACGACGCGGAACGCTCGGCCTTGGCCCGGTCGACCCGGGAGCCGAGGTAGATGGCTGCCCACCACAGCACGACGAACAGGCCCCCGACGACCACCATGGCCCAGCCGACGACGACCGCACTGGCAAGGACGAGCGCCTGCAGGATCCAGCCCAGCGTGATGCCGCCGCGACGCCCCACCATGCCTGCGGCCAGGGCCAGCACGACCATCAGGGCGATCCCGATTCCCCACGCCAGCCCGGTGTTCTCGACCGAGCCGTCAGAGGTCGCCAAGGACGTGGCGAGCAGGATCACGATGACCTCGATCCCCAGCACTGACGCGCACAGCACCCGCATGTCAGTCCTCCCTACGCGTCGGGTCGGACGCCGGACCGCCGAGTAGGCGGCGGACGTCTCCGACCAGTACCACCGATCCGGTGACGAGCACGCCTGCGCCGCCGTACTCACCAGCCTCCTCGGCCAGACCCATCGCACGGTCGAGGGCCTCCGGCAGTTCCGGCTCGACGAACACGCGGTCGTCACTGAACACGTCGACGGCAACCGCGGCCAGGGCGTCCGCGTCGAGCGCACGAGCTGACGTCGGCTGGGTGATCACCACACGGTCGAGCACGGGCTCCAGTGCTGTGAGGATGCCGAGGGCGTCCTTGTCAGAGAGCACACCGATGACGCCGACCAGATGCGCGAAGTCGAATGAGTCCTCGACGGCACGCGCGAGTGCCTGAGCCCCGTGCGGGTTGTGGGCTGCATCGACGATCACCGACGGTCCGCGACGCAGCACCTCCAGTCGACCGGGTGACGTCACCGAGGCGAAGCCCTCCCGGACGAGATCGATGTCGAGCGCGCCGACGCCGCCGAGGAAGGCCTCGACAGCCGCCAGTGCCACCGCGGCATTGTGCGCCTGGTGCTCCCCGAAGAGCGGCAGGAAGACATCGGGGTACTCCCCCGCCAGGCCCTTCAGGGTGAGCACCTGGCCGCCCACGGCCACGCCGCGAGAGACGACACCGAACTCGATCCCCTCTCTCGCCACCGTGCCATCGACCTCGGCCACGCGCTCGAGTAGGACCTCCGCCGCCGAAAGCTCCTGCTGCGCCACGACAGCGACCGCACCGGGCTTGATGATGCCGGCCTTCTCCCGCGCGATCTCCTCGATGGTGTCGCCGAGATACTCGCGGTGGTCGAGGCCGATCGGCGTGATGACGCTCACGGCTCCGTGCGCGACATTCGTGGAGTCCCAGCCGCCCCCGAGGCCGACTTCGATGACGGCGACATCGACCGGCGCGTCCGCGAACGCCGCGAAGCCCAGACCGGTCATGACCTCGAAGTAGGACAGCGACGTTCCGCCGTCGGCCGTGGAGTTGGCGTCGACGACATCGACGAAGGGCGCGATCTCCGTCCACGCCGAGAGAAGGCGTGCCGCCGAGATCGGCTCACCGTCAAGGCAGATTCGCTCCCGGGCATCGACCAGGTGAGGCGACGTGAACAGGCCCGTGCGGAGCCCGTAGGCCCGCAGGAGCGACTCGATCATTCGCGATGTGGATGTCTTGCCATTGGTGCCCGTCACGTGGATCACGGGATAGGACGCCTGAGGCGTGCCCAGGAGATCGGTGAGTGCTGCGATTCGGGCGAGGGTCGGCTCGATGACGTTCTCCGGCCAGCGACGCTCGAGGTGCTGCCACAGGGTCGCGAGGTCACCGGCGTCGTCGGAGGGGTCGGGAGCAGCCGGCACGGTCTCGAGTCTATTGATCGGCGACCGGTGAATAGACTCGGCGGCCATGAGCCCGAACGCCCTGCCCGACAAGCCCACGCTCGACGGCATCGAGGCACGCTGGGCGCAGGCATGGGAAGAGCAGGCCACCTACCGCTTCGACCGGTCCAAGACCCGCGAGCAGGTGTTCTCGATCGACACTCCACCACCGACGGTCAGCGGGTCACTGCACGTCGGTCACGTCTTCTCGTACACGCACACCGACTGCATTGCGCGCTACAAGCGCATGCGCGGCTTCGAAGTCTTCTACCCCATGGGCTGGGACGACAACGGCCTGCCGACCGAACGTCGGGTGCAGAACTACTTCGGTGTGCGCTGCGACCCGAGCCTGCCGTACGACCCGGACTTCACTCCTCCGGACAAGCCCGACGAGAAGAACCAGATCCCCATCTCGCGCAAGAACTTCGTGGAGCTCTGCGAGAGGCTCACCGTCGAGGACGAAGTCGTCTTCGAGGAGCTGTGGCGGCGCATGGGCCTGTCGATCGACTGGTCGCAGACGTACCAGACGATTGACGCAAACGCCCAGCGCGTCAGCCAGCTTGCCTTCCTGCGCAACCTCGCCCGCGGAGAGGCGTACCAGTCCGAGGCGCCTACTCTCTGGGACGTCACGTTCCGCACCGCCGTCGCGCAGGCCGAGCTCGAGGATCGCGAGCGCCCGGGCGCCTACCACCGCATCGGGTTCCCCACGACGGCCGATCCTTCGACGAAGATCTTCATCGAGACGACCCGACCCGAGCTGCTCGCCGCGTGCGTGGCCCTCGTCGCGCATCCGGACGACGAGCGCTACCAACCCCTATTCGGCACGACGGTGACCACCCCCGCTTTCGGGGTAGAGGTTCCCGTCGTGGCACACGCGCTCGCCGATCCGGAGAAGGGCTCCGGCATCGCCATGATCTGCACGTTCGGCGACCTGACGGACGTCACGTGGTGGCGTGAGCTGCAGCTGCCAACACGTCCGATCATCGGCTGGGACGGCCGCATCATTCGCGAGTGCCCGGACTGGGTCACCCGTGACGACGGTCGCGCGCACTACGAGTCGATCGCCGGAGCGACCAGCCATTCCGCCAAGGAGCGCATGGTCGAGATCCTGCGCGAGACCGGCGACCTCATCGGCGACCCGCGGCCCATCACGCATCCCGTGAAGTTCTTCGAGAAGGGCGACAAGCCGCTCGAGATCGTCACCACCCGCCAGTGGTACATCACGAACGGCGGCCGCGAGCCGGTGCTGCGCGAGCAGCTCATCGAGCGTGGGCGAGAGCTGACGTGGCACCCCCCGCACATGCAGGTGCGGTACGAGAACTGGGTCGACGGACTCAACGGCGACTGGCTGATCTCGCGACAGCGCTTCTTCGGCGTGCCGATCCCGTTGTGGTACCCGATCGATGCGGACGGCAACCCCGACTACGACCACCCGGTCGTGCCGGATGAGAACGCACTGCCCATCGACCCCAGCAGCGATGTCCCCCCGGGCTTCACCGAGGCGCAGCGCGGCGTGCCCGGCGGCTTCATGGGCGACCCCGACGTCATGGACACCTGGGCCACCAGCTCACTCACTCCGCAGATCGCAGGAGGGTGGGAGCGCGACCCCGACCTGTGGTCACGGGTGTTCCCGATGGATGTGCGCCCCCAGGCCCACGAGATCATCCGCACCTGGCTGTTCTCCTCCGTCGTGCGCGCACACCTGGAGGACCACTGCCTGCCGTGGGCGAACGCCTCGATCTCCGGCTGGATCCTCGATCCGGACCGCAAGAAGATGAGCAAGTCGAAGGGCAATGTCGTCACGCCGATGGCCCTGCTCGATGAGTACAGCTCCGATGCCGTGCGCTACTGGGCGGCCTCGGGCCGGCCGGGCACCGACACCGCGTTCGACATCGGGCAGATGAAGATCGGCCGTCGACTCGCCATCAAGATCCTCAATGCCAGCAAGTTCGCTCTCATGCAGGACGCCCGCCAGGACGATGCCGCGATCACCGAGCCACTCGACCGTGCGCTGCTGGCCCGGCTCGCCGACACCGTGCGGCAGTCCACGGCCGCGTTCGAGGACTTCAACTACACCAAGGCACTCGAAGCCGCTGAGACCTTCTTCTGGAACTTCACCGACGACTACGTCGAGCTGGTTAAGGAGCGTGCCTACGGAGCGCAGGGCGAGGCCAAGGCCGCATCAGCCAAGGCCACGCTCGCGACAGCCCTGAGCGTCCAGTTGCGCCTGTTCGCCCCGTTCCTGCCCTTCACGACCGAGGAGGTCTGGTCGTGGTGGCAGGGGGGCTCGATCCACCGCCAGCCCTGGCCCGACGCGGACGCCATCTCGACCCTCGCTGCAGGTACGGATGCCGCACTCGTCGATGATGTGGCTGCAGTGCTGACCCTGGTGCGCAAGGTGAAGTCCGATGCCAAGGCGTCGATGCGCGCGGACATCAGCTCGGCGACCATCACGGCACCTGAGGGTGCAGCCGCACGCCTGGTCCTCGCCGAGGGTGACATCAAGGCTGCGGGTCGCATCGCCGAGATCACCTTCGCCGAGGGCGCGCAGATCGACGTTTCCGCGGTGCTCGCGCCGGAGGCGCAGGCCTGACCTCAGTCGTCGAGGTCGGAGAGCTCTTGCAGCAGGCCGATCCGGATGGACGCATCGGGCGCGTCAGCAGACCTGGCACGAAGATCCTGCGGCCCCGAAGACGGCTCATTCGGGTCGTCCAGCTCCTCCAACTGCCCCAGCTCCGGCGCGTAGACGCTGATGAGGTCGCGATCGCCCCCTGCCTCATCAGCCGGGATCTCGCGCAGTTCGGGCGCGATGGCGAGCAGATCTGATCCCATGGCTGCAGCCGCGAACCACGTCGGTGTGTGCGTCACGAGAGCCGGAAAGCTCACGTCGGCCGCACCCAGTGCGAGGTCGGCGAGGGGCAAGGGCTGCTCGAGGGCGAACAGCGCATACGTCAGCGCTGACAGGTCATCACGCGCACCGCTCATGCGCCACCTCCCCGGAAGAACTCATCCCCTGAATGACTCATCGGCGGAACAGGCCACGGCGCTTCGGGTCGGACGACTCAGGAGGTGTTTCGGCAGCGTCCGCCTGAGCAATCGTCGAGGTCGGCACTCCGACCCACGGGGCCAGCTCGTGACCGGGAAGACATGCTCGCGCCAGGTCGACATAGGCAGGGCCGATGACGGGATGGTCGAGGAGGTCGTGCATGCAATTGAGATTGGTGGCGGTCAGGACATCCTTGGTCGCCAGCGGAATCGCTCCCACCACGGGAACACCCAATCCAGCAGCGAGCACCTGCTCCCGCTCCATCCCCACATTCGCGAGGGACTGGTTGACGATGATGCCGATCTTCTCCCGGGGGATACCGAGTCCGGACTCGTCTATCGGAGCCGTCATCTCCCGAAGGGCGCGAGCCATGCCCTGGATCGCCGTGGACGCCAGCGTTGTGACGAAGAGGATCTCGTCGGACTCCACCAGTGCGACGTCGGCGATCAGGGGGCCGAGGTACTGCACGCTGGTGTCCATGATCACGACGTCGTACATGCGCTGCAGGCTTCGGACGATGGCCCGATAGAAGTCAGGCCCCACTGTGTCTGCGGTGCGAGGGCGGATGGGCGCGAGAAGGGTGTCGATGCCGAGGCCCGGCGCGCGAACGAGGTTTCGGCGGATGCGCTCCTCGTCCCACACCGGCTGGACTCGGATGTTCAATGCCGTCGGCATGAACGTACCGATGAGGGAGGCCACCTGGCCATCACGGGTGTCGAGGTCGATCAGGCATACGCTCAAGGGCTTGCCGGCCTTCGCCGACGCACGGGCGATGGTGCCCGCCAGGAGTATGGACGCCGTCGACTTCCCGGAGCCGCCCTTGCTGGAGGTCACCGTGATGGTGACCTGTCCGGGTCGCTTCGGCCGCGACAGCAGCTCCAGACTCGCGCTGGGTGGGTACTCACTGTCGAGCGGGCCGCCGGGACCTCCGCCGATCGGCGGCAGGCTGGGCGAGGGAGCGACGAAGACGGTCGGATCCGGAGTCCACGGCGGTGGCACCTCCGCGGGCTCGGCAGGCACCACATCTGACGTCGGCAGGGATCCACCCGGCACCGGTTCCGTGCGCCTGCCCGTGAAGGGAATGAGGACGTCGTCGAGTTCGTCAGCCCAGTGCTCGGGGAAGTCCACGATCCCTGCCAGAACCGGCCGCATGGTCTCCAGGACCGCTCGTCCGCCGCGGTCAGGTGCCAGTCGATGGAAGACAAGGGACCCCGGTGCTACGCCCTGCGCCTTCGCGGCCTCGTCGATGTCGCGCTCGAGCTCGCTCCACAGTTCAGGGCGCCACTCGGCGATGAACACGTGAGCTCCGGCATTGGCCATGGCGACCACCGCACGGGCGACCTGCGCTCGCTCCGCCTGGTCCGCGGGAGAATCAGCCGCCTGTGAATCGGAGAACACCAGGACCCTCGAGCGGCTGTCGAGGTGCCCTCCTGAGAGGGAGTCCCACATCGCAGAGATGCCGGGCTGGCGTGGTTGCACGTTCCACGGCACACCGCTGATGGTCAGCAGACGATGCAATGCGGGCTCAGCGACCACGATGACGCCGGGGCCCATGGCAGAAGAAGCGTCCATCGGCGCGAGTCGACTCCTTCCGTCACGCGCGCACTCGGGTGCGGCCACGCTCGGCTGACCGTGACTCTAGCGCCCGATGCACCGCGGCGGCGTGAGAGCAGACCCTCACTGCTGGCGCGCTGGAGGCTCGATCGCTGAGGGACCCCCAAGGATGAACGCCGCTCTCGCGGCGTCGTCCCCGAGCAGATCGTCAACCGAGACCACGGCCGGCAGTGACGGCCCTGCCTGCTGCCCGTACTGCGAGACGTCCGGCGAGACGTCCGGCGAGACGGCCTGCGGGTGTGCTGCCGGTGCGGTGCGAGAGGGGGTCGCCGTCGGGTCGCCCGCGAAGGCCGTGAGTCCGGCCTCGAAGGCCTGCCGGCCATCCACCTGCCTCGTGCGCAGCCGATCATCGAAGAACGGGCTGCTGGTCTCGTCCTCATCAACGGACTCGATACGAGCGATGATCTCGTCCTGGTCCGGGGCAGCAAAGACACTCTTCGGTCGGTCGCCGTTGTCCATCGCTACTCGGTGTCCTGAGCGGTCCACGACCCGGACGGGCGTCCGGTCAGCGATTCGTGAGCGGCGTCGCTCCATGCCGCATCGGCGTCGGAGACCGGGGAGGCCGACACCTGAACGAGTACCGCCGAGGAATCAGTGGCGAGATCCAGGCTCGACATCGGCAGGTGGGCGGGGACCCACTCGTGCCGGGTCCAGCGGACCGTCCACTCGACCGACAGCCCCTCGCGCATGGAGTGGCGGGCTGCGACAAAGGCGGCGTCCGTGGCAAGGACATTCGGATGCACAGTGATCCGAACAGAGCGCGGACGCCCGGGCGGGGTATCGCAACGAATCTCGGCCCGATGCAGCCCCTGGGCATCATCGGTAAGCGGCACCAGGGCGGTGACAACTCCGGTCCCCCGGCGCACGAGGACCTCACCGCGGACGTCGTCCGACTCGATCCAACTGTGCATGGCCCTCCCTTCGCCCGGCGCTCCATGGGCGCTCCATGATGCCCGACCCCCGCCACCCTGAGTATCGGACCAGCGGGACGCCGGGGCACCGGCATTTCCTAGGCCGAAAGCCACTGCCAATAGGCCTGAGCCAGAGGCAGCCCGACGAGCAGGCCAAGGAAAGCCCCGACGATCAGGAACGGCCCGAAGGCCAGGGCCGTCCGCCGACCAGCCCGCCCCAGCAGCATCAGCGCCCCTCCGACGAGGGCGCCCAGCACGAAGCCGGCGAAGAGCCCCACGACCGCCGAAGGCACGGAGACCCAGCCCAGCGTGGCTCCCAGTACGGGAGCCAGCTTGACGTCGCCGAAGCCCATGCCCCGACCCCCCGACACCAGCCACGGCAGTCCCACGACCAGCACCCAGATCCCGGCCCCGGCCAGCGCGGCCAGGATCGCCCATCGGCCGCTGACGAGGCCGGAGAGGGCCAGGCCGGCAATCGTCAGGGGGTAGAGGGGCAACACGATGGCGTCGGGCAGGCGATGGTGCTCCACGTCGATGACGACGAGGGCCACACCAGCGCTGCCGATGACCAGCAGCAGGGGCAGCATGCCCGGTTCGCCGGCACCCAGAAGGGCCCAACCGCCCAGAACGAGCCACACCAGCATCGTGGCCAGTTCGACGAGTGGATAGCGCCAGGAGATCCGCTGGGCACACTGTCGGCAGCGACCACGAAGCAGGAGCCACGACACCACGGGGATGTTGTCCCGGGCGGCTATGGACGCACTGCAGGACGGGCATCGGGACCTCGGCCGCACGACGGACCTGCCGTCGGGCACGCGACAGATCACCACATTCAGGAACGAGCCGACGATGAGTCCGCCGCCGGACAGCAGCATCACGACGATGACCGGTACCCACGCGGTCACGTGAGCAGATCCGCAGCATCGACACTTCGCCCACCGAACTCCTCGGGGGTTCGCAGGCAACCGCTGGGAGGTGCCCCCACAGGTTCCGGATCCCGACGGGCGGATCCCGCGGCCGTGATCACGCCCAGCAGATGAACCGCCTCGGCCCGGGTGAAGCCGCACTGCTCAGCCGCCTCGTCGATGCTGACGCCCGGGCCCAGTCCCTGCAGGAGTGCCCGCACCTCGGGGCGCTCGAGCGCGTTCGGGAGAGACACGGACGTCATGACGAAGGCCGTTCGCGCAGGATCAGATCCGGGTGCGATGCCCTCCCAGGTGCGCCGGAGCCGCTCGTCACGAACAGTGAGCGAGTCCAGCGTTGGCTCCCACGACAAAGGCACCATGCAGAAGGCGTCCGTGACGGCATCCGGTACCCGCGTGATCTGGGGCTTTCGACACTGCGCGATCGCCCCCAGGGCCGCCATGGCGAACTCCCGATGCAGGTCGCTGAGTTCGTCCGCCTCGATCCACCCTCGATGGACGGCGATGCGGCCGGCGTCAGGTCCGTCAGGCAGCTCCGCAGCAGTCTCTATCGGGATGCGCCCCGACGAGACGAGACGTGAGGCGACTCCAGGGGTGAAGCCCTGCAGGGCAACGGCATACACCGCCCCGTGGTACGCGAAGACCTGGGCCTGCGATCCCGTCTCCCGATCCACGATGTCGAGTCGACATGTCAGCTTGTCCTCGCCAACGCGGGAGAGCTCCTTGGTCACATGGGCATCCGGGGCTTGGGCACCGGGCACAGCACCGGTCTCTGCCGGTGAACGACGACGGAACAGGGACATAATCAGCGCCCTCAGACCAGCAGGCGGTCGGGCAGCCCGACCTCATGGATCGGACAGCGCGGGGCGCCGGCGTGGTCGACGGTCCCGACCGTGAATCCGGGACGCCCGGTGCAACCCATTCGCGGCTCCTCACGGTAGATCCGGCCGAAGCCGGAGTAACTGCTGTTGCGCGTTATCTCCACGGCACGATCCGCCACCTCGGATCTGTTCCCGATCCGGACCACGTGCTCTGGTCGGATCTCCAGCACCTGATCGGCGGTCGTGAGGGTCCATGTGTAACCGGAGACCTGGAACTCACCCGAAACTGTTCGCTCGGAACCGTCAGGCATGAGGACGGTAACGCCGCATCTGGAGCCGATGTACTCGCTGACGTCGACCTGCACCCCCGTCGTGAGGGTGTACGAGAAGGCGAGGGAACCCGAGTAGCGCCGGTAGCCGAGCCCGGGATCGTAGAGCTTGCCGGTGTGCTCGCGGATGTGCCGCTCCGCTTCCTCGAAGGTGGGGCTGCTGCCTTCGACGAGCACCCGCGGCATGCCCTGCTGGGGCCGGATCAGATCCCCGATCTCCCAGGAGTAGGTGCGTACCAGTCTGTGCTCCACCGTCGGCTCGGTGACCTCTGCGCCCACGATTCTCGCCGCGAAGTGCTCGGTCACCCAGGACCACAGGAGCAGACCAGGGGCATCGGTGTAGGACCACGGGATCGGTTCACCCACCTCTGCACTCATCCGCGAACCTCCTCAGCTCAGTCCGGAATCGGCCACGGAGTCCAGCACTCGGCTGATGGCAGCAGCGACGGTCTTCGGCAGGATCTCCAGTTCGCGCGCAATCTCGGGTCGACTCAGATCCTCCCAGAAGGACAAGTAGATCGCGGCGAGAGCAAGCGGATCCTGAGAGCGCCGCCCGGGTGATTCCGGGTCATGGACGGCAGTCATGATCGCCCGCGTCAGTTGGGCATTTCGAACTCGTTCAGTGGCATCTGCCTCGACATCCACAGGGTCGGCGATCTGGACCATCACCGCTTCACCGTCTCCCGTGTCTTCACCGGTGAGGGTGCGGTAGCGGCGAATCCCGGCGAGAGCAGAGATCGCCTGCTCACGTCGGCGCAGATCGGTCACGCTGATGCCCAGGGCATCGGCAATCTCAACTTCCGTTGCGTCACGCTGCTCGCGGCCCGCAATGGTCTCTGCCGCCCGGGCGATGGTGAGGCGATCGGCCACGACGCCACGGCCGTAGACGCTGCGTGCGAGATCAGACGGCCAGGTGCGCAGTTTGCCGATGAGAAAGGCGAGAAGCGTGAGCGTGCCGTTACGCCCCGATCGTGCTGTGTCGAAACGGTCCATGTGGTCGGAGACGAACAGGAACATCATCGAACGAACATCCTCGTCGTCGACGAGGTCGAGCTCGGCCACCACGCGGCGTCGCACCGCCTGCATGCGCGGATAGAGCCAGTCGACCGCGGCCGCGATCAGGTCCGGCAGGAGAGATCCGGGGATGAGGTCGAGATCCCGGAAGGGCACTCCTGGCTCGACCCTGGCATTGACGACCTCGACGTCATGGTCAGTCGACCATTGCCGGATGAGATCGCGCGCCTCGTAGCCCCTGCCCTCCGTCACCCACACGCGATGCTGGCCGTCACTCCACTGCCGAGTCCATGCCGCCAGACCGGCCTCACGGAGGAACGTCACGAGCGCATGCACGTCGAAGGGGTCAACCGTGTCCCAGTGCACGCGATCACAGACCATGGCGGGCGCGTAAGCGAGAATCTCGCCCTCGTCTAGTCCGCCCACCACCAGTGGCGGAACACGCCGACCCATTCGATTACGGGCCGTGAGGATGCTGTCGTCACCTTCGTACACGGAGTCCGAGTCGAGTGCATCGTCCGCCAGGCCGGCATCGTCATCTTCTGACTGGGCGAAGGCGTCTTCCCGACGCGCCATGGGTCTCAGCCTGCGAGTGCGAGTTGCTGGATCAACGGCACGAAGTCATCCGTGCGGTCCATGAGGCGATCTCCGAGTCGAGCCTCGGCACTGGCCGGATCGGGCAGCCGGGTGAAGGCCGGATCGTAGGCGGCGAGATCGTCCACGATGCGCCGCAGCAGGGCCAGAGCCCGGAGCGATGGGCCGTCGGACGTCTTGATCTCTTCGACGCTGCCGAGCGTGACGCCCATCGTGATGCGGAGTCGTCCGTCGGCGAGGGCCAGGCCCGCGACGCGGACCGGCACGACGCTTTCGTCCGCGAGCAGGGCCGAGAGGGCCTTGGCTGCTGCGGCGGCGGTGGCACAAGAGGGGGTGAGCACGAGGCCGACCTCGAGCTCGCGCCGAAGGCCGGTAAGCGAATCAATGACCACAGGGCTCATGTGCAGACCTCCTCCCCTTCCCCTCGCAGTGTACGCCGACGTCTGACGAGCACGAGGGCGAATCGGTTCCCGTCTCAGGAGCCGGTCCGGGTGAGGGTGGGGTGCGGCCGCCTGGCCCGCACCCCACCCTCACCCGTCATGACCGTGATGCGGCTATCCGGTGAACCCAGCCGTGCCCGCGCAGGCCGATCCCAACTCGGCGATCGTCCCGGTGGTGGACGTGTACTGGAAGTCGACCTGGGTGTCGATGTTGCACACATTGAGCGTGTACGTCTTCGCAGTGCCGTCGTAGGCGTACACCGCCTGGATGTTGTCCGAGAATCGGACGTTGGCGTCAGAGGTGGCCAAGGCCGACGTGGCCGGGTAGTCGCTGTTCTGCGTGTAGAAGACCTCGAGCGCCGTGGCAGCGTTCTTCAACTCCGCCTCAGCGGCACTGTTGGCGGCGTTGTCGCGCAGGGCCCCGAACACGGGGATTGCGATGACCGCCAGGATGGCGATGATGGCGACGACGACGAGGAGTTCGATGAGGGTGAATCCCGCATCGCGGTCCTCCCGCGCCTTAGTGATGCGAGTGAGCATGGTGATCTCCTGAATCCGAGACCCCTCATCCAGGGGTGTCGGTCCCTTGTGGAGCCGACAGGCAGGGTTTCGGACCGACGCGGGGATTTCGGACCCCGTCCGACCGGGGAATCTGACAGAAATCCGCAGCGGACGCAGGCACCCCGGGGGCCTGCGTCACTTGATCAGCTCGAAGATCGAGAAGATCGGCAGGTACAGGGCGATGATCATGCCCCCCACCAGCCCGCCCAGCACCACGATCATGACCGGCTCGATCAGGGCCATGAGCTGCTCAGTGGTGGCCGTGACCTCCTGGTCGTAGAAGTCCGCGATCTTGCCGAGCATCGTGTCCAGGGCACCGGTGTCCTCGCCGACCGAGATCATTTGAACGACCATGGCAGGGAAGATCGGGTGCTCGGCCAAGGGCCGGGAGATCCCGGTACCAGCCCGGACACTCTCCTTCACGTCCGCCACCGCATCGGAGATGACGATGTTTCCCGCCGTATCTCCCACAATGTCCAGGGCCGTGAGGATGGGAACACCCGCGTGCACGAGCGTGGCGAAGTTCCTGGAGAAGCGGGCGAGGGCCACTTTCTGGAACAGCCGACCGAAGATGGGGATGCGAAACCGGAGCGGATCGACGACGCGACGCACACGCGGGCTGTTCCGGGAGCGCCGGTACCACACGACCAGAAGGAGAATGGCTACCACGATCGGCACCGAGATCAGCGGGTTCTTGATCGCGTTCGAGGCGTTGACGAGCAGCTGCGTCGGTAGCGGCAACTGGCCGCCCAGGGAGTCGAACAGCCCCTGGAAGACCGGCACCACGAAGATCAGCATCCCCGTGACGATCAGGAGGGCGATGATGCCCACCGCGACCGGGTAGGTCAGGGCAGCCTTGATGCGGCTCTTGAGCTGGACCTCCGCCTCCAGAGCATCAGCGATGTCCTGCATGGTGCTGTCGAGAAAGCCACCGACCTCGCCCGCCCGCACCATGCTCACCATGACGGGCGGGAACTCCTGATGCCCCGTCAGCGCGTCTGACAGCGAGGAACCACGTTCGACGTCGTCGCGGACCTCGAGCAGGAGTTCGCGCAGGCGACTGCTCGCCGTCTGCTCGCTGAGGATGGACAGGCAGCGCAGGATCGGGAGTCCTGCCGCCAGCATCGTCGAGAACTGACGCGAGAAGATGGCCAGATCCTTGAGCTTCACGCGACCCTTGCCGATGCGGATCTCGCGATTGAGCCCAGAGTTGGCGAGTTCGACCGCGATCGGAGTCATGCCCTGCTGCCTCACACGAGACAGCGCCTCGGCCTCGCTCACCGCCTTCAATCGGGACTCGACGAGTCGACCGTTGCGAGAACGAGCCTTCACGAGGTACTCAGTCGTCGGCATCGCCCGACCGTCCCAGCAGTTGGTTGAGCTCAGCAGCATCCGAGCACTTGGACAGCGCCGTCTCGTAGGTGATCGTGCCCTCAGTCACGAGTCGGGCAAGGTCCTGGTTCAGCGTGTGCATGCCGAACGCCGACCCCGTCTGGAGGGCGGACGGGATGGACTGGAGCTTGCCCTCCCGAATGAGGTTTCGGATCGCCGGCGTGGCCATCATCACCTCGGTCGCGGCAACCCGGCCGGAGCCTTCAGCCTTGCGACACAGCGTCTGACACACGACGGCCTTGAGCGAGTTCGCCAACTGCGTGCGGACCTGTGACTGCTGTGCCGGTGGGAACACATCGATGATGCGGTCGATCGTCGAGCCCGCCGAACTCGTGTGGAGGGTCCCGAAGACCAGGTGGCCCGTCTCGGCCGCAGTCAGCGCAATGGCGATCGTTTCGAGGTCGCGCATCTCCCCGACAAGGATGATGTCGGGATCTTGGCGCAGCGCATGCCGGAGCGCCTCCTGAAAGGACAGCGTGTCCTGACCCACCTCCCGCTGATTGACCACGCACTGGCGATGCGGATGCACGAACTCGATCGGATCCTCGACGGTGACGATGTGACCCTTGCGGGTCCGGTTCGCCCGGTCGATGACGGCCGCGAGCGTGGTGGACTTGCCGGATCCCGTGGGCCCCGTGACAAGAACGAGACCTCGGGGCAGCTGCGCGAGATCGCCAACCTCCGCAGGCATGCCCAACGCCTCCAAGGGCAGGATGTCCCAGGGGATGGCCCGCAGGACCGCGGCGATGGCTCCCCGCTGGAACATGAGGTTCACGCGGAAGCGTGCGGCGCCGGGCATTTCATAGGCGAAATCGAGCTCGCGGTCCTCTTCGAACCGCTGCTTCTGGCGCTCGGTCAGAACCGCGTACACGGACTCCTGTATCTGCCGCATGGTCAGCGGACGGTGCCCGGGAATCGGCTCGAGATCGCCGTGCACCCGGATCATCGGCGGAGCGTTCACCGTCAGGTGGAGGTCCGACCCGCCATGGTCCAGTAGGTAGAGCAGCGCCTCGTCGATCGAGATCTCCGGCTCGCCGCCGCCGATGGCGTCCTTGCGCTCGGTGACGACGATACCGCTCGCGCCCGCTGCTGGCGGAGGCTCCGGCGCCCGGACCTTGGGCGACTCAGCCCGTCTCTGACGACGCGAGGTGGCCGACGACGTTGGGTCCACCACCGGCTCAGGCTCAGCCGTGCGCACAGTGATCGGCGGAAGGGGCGGGCTGACGTGCGGCGGCACCTCCTGCGGCCTTGCTGACAGCCCCTCGTCGTCCGGCGGCGTCGTGGGCAGACCATCGTCGTCCGGCGGACTCGTGGGCAGACCACCGTCGTCCGGTGGGCGAACAGGCAGGCTGAACCCCTCAGGCGATGACACGAAGCACCTCCTCGACAGTGGTCTCGCCACGCGCGACCTTGAGCCAGCCATCCTGTCGAAGCGTCCGCATGCCCTGCCTCATGGCCTCCCGGGAGACCTCCTCGGTCGAGGCATGGCGCACCGCGAGCTTGCCCAGCTCCTCGGTCATGGGCATGACCTCGTGCATGCCCAGTCGACCGCTGTAGCCCGTGTGCGCGCAGTGCGAGCAGCCGACCGGCTCGAAGAAGGAAGCGGTGACGCCTGCAGGCACCTCGAAGCCCACCGCTGCCAGTTCGCCGGCGGTTGGCTCTGCAGGTCGGCGGCATCGCGTGCAGAGTCGTCGAGCCAGTCGCTGACCCGTCGCGCACTGGAGCGCGGACGCCACGAGGTAGGGCTCGATCCCCATCTCCACCAGCCGAGTGATGACGCTCGGTGCGTCGTTCGTGTGCAGTGTCGTCAGCACCAGGTGCCCGGTCAGGGCGGACTCGATGGCGATCTGCGCCGTCTCCATATCGCGGATCTCACCGATCAGGATGATGTCCGGATCCGCCCGCAGGATGGAGCGAAGGGCGGACGCGAAGGTCAGTCCCGCCTTGGCGTTCACCTGAATCTGGTTGATGTTCGGGATGCGGTACTCGACCGGATCCTCGACCGTCACGATGTTCACCTCGGGCCGTGCGATCGAGTGAAGCGTCGCGTAGAGACTGGTGGACTTCCCCGACCCGGTCGGTCCGCTCACCACGAGCATCCCGTACGGACGCTCATAGGCCTTGCGCCACTTACTCAGGTTCTCGGCAGAGAAGCCGAGGTCCGGGAGAGTCATGCTGGCCGCGGTGTTGTCAAGGATCCGCATGACGATCTTCTCGCCCCAGACAGTGGGCAGGCAGGACACGCGCAGGTCAATCTTGCGGCCGCCCGAGTTCACCGTCAGTCGTCCGTCCTGCGGCTTGCGTCGCTCGGCGATGTCCATGTCGGACATGATTTTCAGCCGTGAGATGACCGCTGACTGGATCTCCTTGGGTGCTGGAGCCATCTCCTTCAGAACACCGTCAATGCGGAACCGGATCCGAATGTCCTCCTCGGTGGGCTCAACGTGAATGTCGGATGCGCTGTCGGAGATGGCCTGGTTCAGCAGCAGATTGACGTAGCGCACGAGGGGGGCATCACCCGACGAGGCCACCGGAGCCAGGATGTCGATGGCCGGCTCATCCTCGAGCATGTCCCGAACGAGACTGCCGAGCTCAGCCTCCGCCCGGTACAGCTGATTGATGCGCGCGTCGATCTCCTTGCGAAGGGCGCAGGAGAACCGAACCGGATGGCGTGTGATGGCCTGGAGGTCTTCCCTCACCTGCCAGTTCACCGCGGTCTGGGAGTCGGCGACGACTTGCAGCGCGCCATCGTCGAAGCCCAAGGGGACGACGCCGTACTTGCGTGCTTGGTCACCGGTCAGGAGGGCCACCGCATTCGGGTCCGCGGGAACATCCATCACCTCGACGAACTCCAGGCCTGCTGCCTCGACGGTGGCTCGAACGACGTCCTTCTTGGCCACAGCACCTTGGCGCACGAGTACGGAGAGCACCGAGGAGCCGTCGATCGCCGCCGTGGATTCCGCGGCTTCGACCTGGTCGACGGTCACGAGACCGCGCGAGACCAGGACGTCCGTGACGCTCTCATTCATGCCCTAGACCCCCGCCTCGGCGTCGCGATAGCCCTGACGGCGGAGCGCCACATGAAGATCGGCAGGTCGCGGAACCACTGCCTCAGCGGCATGAACGGTGACGTCGCCAGACAGCACCAGCCGGACCGCATCCTGTTCGAAGGTGCGCATGCCGTAGTAGTCGCCCTCGGCGATGATGTCTTCCAGCAACTCGGTCTTGTCCGGGTCTGCCACGGCCTCCCGTAGCCGCGGAGTGCCGACCGCGATCTCCATCACCATCCGGCGCCCAGCCCCCGAGGCGGCGGGGACCAGTTGCTGGCACAACACCCCCTGAAGTGACTCGGCGATGGTCCGCCGCGCCTGCCGCTGCTCCTCGACCGGGAAGACGTCGATAACCCGGTTGACCGCATCGACCACCGAGCTGGCGTGCAGGCTTGCCAGGACGAGATGCCCGGTCTCTGCCGCCTGGAGCGCCGTCCTCATGGTGGCCAGATCGCGGATCTCCCCCACCAGGATGACGTCCGGGTCCTGACGAAGGCCAGCGCGCAGCGCAGTGGCGAAGTCCAGGGTGTCCGTGTGGAGCTCCCGCTGGCTCACGGTCGCCACGGCATCGGTGTGCAGGAACTCGATGGGGTCCTCGATGGTCAGGATGTGGCATCGCCGCGTGGCGTTGATGGCACCCACCATCGCCGCCAAGGTCGTCGTCTTGCCTGAACCTGTCGGTCCGCACACGAGGATGAGCCCGGCGGACTTCTCGGTCAGGGCGCGAACGATGGGCGGCAGGCCCAGCCCGTCGAGAGTGGGGACGTCGTCCCTGACGTGACGGAGCACCATCGCCGCGCCTCCTCGAGCCCAGTAGGCGTTCGCCCGGAAACGGCCGATACCCGGCTCACTCACCGCGAAGTCTGCCTCCCGCGTCTCCATGAATCCCTGTCGGTCACGGTCGGAGGCCAGCGCGTCGAGGACCATCGCCTGCACCAGCTCGCCGTCCAGCGGAGCCATCTCCAGCGGGAACAGATCCCCCGAGATCCGGACCAGTGGCACAGACCCCGCCCGAACGTGCAGATCTGAGGCGCCATGGGCGACCGCGGCCGCGAGGAGCGCCCGCAGGGTCGGGGGTGCAGCAGCACCCGGCTCCCGACGGAAGCCGGGCCCGGACCCCGAGGCTGGCGTCAAGGCTGGCGTCAAGGCTGGCGTCGAGGCCGGCGTCGAGGCGGCGACATCCACCGGCGGACGCGTGGGGAGGGCCATGTCCCTAGTGTCGGACCAGATCCGGCGCGGACACCTCCTGATCGGCAAAGATGGGCCGATACCCCCTCTGGGCCGCATAGGTGCGCCCCCATCCACGCTTGGAGGCCCCGTGGCAGACAGCCGGGCGATCGTGGGTGTGGACATCGGCACCAGCGGCGTGCGCGGGGTGCAGTTGAAGGGACGACCGGGCTCCTACTCGGTTCACAGGGCGGCTGCTGTCCCGCTGCCCAGGGATGCGATACGCAACGGCAACGTGGCAGACGCCCCGGCGGTCACGACCGCGCTGCGCCGCCTGTGGCGCAGCGGGGGCTTCAGCACCCACCGCGCCGCCTTCGGGCTGGCCGATTCCGGGGTTCTGACGCGTCAGCTGGACCTGCCGTGGATGCCACCTGAGGACTTTCGGTCAGCCCTGCGCTACCAGGTCACCGATGCGCTGCCTGTCGATGTCCGCTCTGTCGAGCTCGACTACCACCTCCTCGCCGAGTTCGAGGGCACGGATGACAGGGGGCGTGCCACACCGATGAACCGCATCCTCGTCGTCGCCGCGGATCGGGCCGCCGTGGTGCATGAGGCGACGGTGGTGCGCAAGGGTCGGTTCGAGCCGGTGGTCGCCGACTCGACGGCGCTCGCCCTGATCCGAGCCGCCTGTCACGGAGTGCTGCCCGACGACAGTGCGCTCCACGCTCTCGTCGACGTGGGCGCCCACCACCTGACGGTCGTGCTGCATCAAGGCGGCCAGCCGCGTTTCGTCCGAACCGTCGCCAGCCTGGGCGGCGAGACCGCGACGGAGGCGGTCGCCGAGCGACTCGACCTTGACCTCGACGAGGCGGAGGCGCTGAAACGCGTGACGGGACTGAACGGCCCGCCCCGGCTGGTCGCCTCAGTCGCGGAGTCGTCCGTGTTCGCCGTCGGGCAATCGGGAGACGGGATGCCTCCCGACCCCAGGACCGCTCTCGTCATGGAGACCCTCGGATCGTGGGCATCGGGCATCACCGCCGAGGTTCGAAACTCGCTCGACTACTTCGCCGCATCCACCCCGGGGACGGCAGTTACCGACCTGACGCTCAACGGTCGAACCTTCCTGCTCTCGGGCCTCGAGGATCGATTCGCCACGCAGTTCAGGCTTCCCGTGCGCAGGCTCGGACACCTTGCCGGCCTTCCAGCGTCCGACCGGGTGATGCGGGCAGGCCTGGAGTCCGAGAGCCTCGGAGTGGCGATCGGACTGGCGATGTCGGTGACACCATGACGCCCGCAAGCAAGGACCATCCGACGCAGCGCGCCCCATGGTGGAAGCGTGAGATTGGCGCGAGCCGGGCACCCTCCGACGACAGCCTCGAGCACACCCCCTTCGCGCCCACCCTGCCGCAGGTCTCGCTGCTCCCCTCGTCGGTGCGTGAGTCGATCACGATCACCCGGGATGCCAAGGTCCTCGTGCTCCTGCTGGTCATCCTGCTCGCCGTGGGATCGGCCGTGTGGTGGATGCAGGGTCAGGCCATCGACCAGGCAGAGTCCGACCTCGCGAGAGTGCAGGCCCAGAATGCGGCCCTCCAGCAGGAGAAGGCAGCGCTGGCACCTGCCGCTCAGTTCTACAACGAGATCACGTCCCTCGAGAACCTCGTGTCCACCACACTGGCAGATCAGCCGCAGGCCCAGGCGATCCTCAGAAGACTCGACAGAGCTGTCGCCGACGCCGGTGGCCCCACCGCCGTCGACATCGTCACCGCTGCCATCACCTACACGGGCCTCCCCACTCCCGGTGAGGCGCTGACAGATTGCCCCAATCCCGATCCGTTCGCGTCCGAGATCACCATCGGGTGCCTGTCCTTCACCGCCACGGCAGACAGCAGATCCGCGGTGTCGGACCTCCTGCGCAGCCTCGAGGGAGATCCCATGTTCGTGGGCCCCTACGTGACCACCACGACGGCCACGGGCACCAGCGATGCAGAGCAGCCCACCGTCAGCTTCACTGGGTCCGCAGGCATCGACGTGACCGGGCTCGCGGTTGCCCCGTCCCCGGAGCAGGTCGATGAGATTCTCAACCCGCCGCAGGCGACCCCCTCCCCGTCTCCGACTTCTGCGGAGCAGCCGCCCGCGGAGGTGACGCCATGAGCTTTCTCACCCGCCTGAGCCGCGTGACCATCGCCCGCGCCGGCTACATACTCATCTTCGTCATCGTGGCCGCCGTCGTCTGGTTCGGCGTTCTCGCACCGCGCATCGCCACCGCCTCCGCGCTGCAGACCCAGGCCGCCGATATCGAGCTTGCGAACCTGCGCCTGCTCAAGGACCTCAATGCCACGCGTGATCGGCTCCGCAACGCACCCGCTGCCGCTCAGCAGGCCCAAGAACTTCTCGAGCGCATGCCCCAGACCGCTCAGCTGCCCGAGGTGCTCGACCAGATCACCGAGGCAGCCATCGATGCCGGCATCGCACCCAACGCGGTCTCGTCACTCAGCACTGGAATCCCTGTGCCCATCGCAGATCCGACGGGCCTTCCTCCCGAGGTACAGCTCGCCCAGATGCCGGTGTCGATCACAGCAACCGGCAGTGCCGCCTCGCTGTATCGCTTCCTCGGCAATCTCGAGGCCCTGGATCGCTCGCTGCTGATTGCATCCACCCAGATCGCCGACGCTGCCGGGACCACGGGTGACGGAGGGGAAGCAGCCAGCACACTGCAGGTGAGCGGGTCGATGTTCGTGCTGGAGTCACGCCTGCCGGATCTGGTCGCCACCGTGGAGCGACTCCTAGCCGATGGGCAGGGAGCTTCTTCACCGTCTTCCGCCACCAGCGGGTGACTTCTTTTCGCCACCAGCGAGTGACCTACAGCGGAGCGAACGCCTCGCGCAGTCGCATGCCATCGGCCGGACCGAGCGAGGTCGCCATCGCGGTCCGGAGACGTGCGACAGCCTCGACCACCGATGACGGCAGGCTTGGAATCGCCGCAATCGAGTGGGACACGAGCTCCCATCGCGTGATCACGGAGAGCAGCAGGGCATCACCCACCGCATGTGCCGACTCGACGAGGTAGGCCTCCACCGCGGAGAGGTCGGCCTCGTAGACGTCCTGGATCGCGCCACGAGCGTCACCGGAGACCCGCTTCTCGCGAGCCGAGTCGAGCAATGACTTCGTGCGGGTTCGACGCGCCGCGAGAAAAGCCGGAAGCGAGACTCCCGCGAGACGATCAGCCGCAGCCGTCGCCACTTGGTCCTCTGTGGGCATCGGCAGATCGACCAGGTGATCGACCGACATCCAGGCAGCTGCGAGCTCGCGCTGGAGGGCTGGTTCGCAGGAAGCCACGAACGCACGGCGTGCGCCTTCCACAGCCGCCGCAATCGTGCCGGGACTCGGGTCGATGTCGTCAAGCGCACGCGGTCCGATGATGACGTTCGCCCACGTGAGGAGTGTCCGCCACGACGGCGAGGTTTCGGATGCCGTGTACTCCCACGCCACGGCCTTGGCCATGGACACATCCGCCCCCCAGGCACAGGCGATCGCTCCCAGAGCGTCCCCTGCAGCGGCGCGCGTGCGCGCTGCGGCGTCCAGCACATGGGCGTCAGTGACGAAGCGATCAACCGACCATGCTGAGGCAGCCGCCGACATCACCGCCCACCCTTCACGCCGCGCTACCAGGACCGCCGTCAGGCTAGCCCTCGTCAGGGCTGCCCAGTTCGGCGGGCGTGCGGATCTCCTGAACGGACTCCACACGCCAGGGCTCCTGGCTCAGTTCAGCGAGGTAGGGAGGTGGCTCACCCGTGGCGAAGCGCGAGTCGTACGCGACGTACAGGCCGAACCCGGACAGGCCACTGGGTTTGGCGATGGGGCAGCGGTACTTCTGACCGAGTGAGCCGACGATGGTGAGTCGGCCGTAATCCGTCGTCAAGGTGGAATCCATCACGGTGAGGCAGCCATCCACGACGACGGTTGCCACGTTGAGCACCAGGTTGGTGGTCATGCGGGCACGGTCCCACGCCCCGCACCCAAGCTCACTGGAGCAGCCGTACACGTACAGCATGCGATCCGGGACCAGGCCCATGACGCTCGTGGACGTGGCAGGCGGGGTGCCCCAGCCTGCCGGTGGATTGCGCGAGGGTCCGGGTGTCGTGACGCGATTGGGCCTCAGGCCGGACGGCACCGCCGCGTCGACTACGTCACTGGTCAGCGCAATGTCGCCCTCCGCGACGACGGTCCAGCGACCGGAGTAGACCCCCTCGAGATAGGCGGTTCCCGTCCGGCACTGCTGCGCGACCGATGCCTGGTCCAGATCGGTCGAGAAGGTCTCGCGCTTGGAGTCCGTCCACTTCGTGCCCTCGGACGGGAATCCGTACAGGGTCTGCGTGCTCGAGAACCCGTTGTTGTCGGCGTAGGAGACTCCGTTGCTGCCGGTCACCGAGGAGGCGGTCACGACGAAAGGGAACGGGTCGAAGGTCGTCGTGCTGGGGTCCTTGTCCTGGCAGGACGGCGGTGTCGTGGACCACGCGTTCGCATCCCCACCCGAGGGCACGTCCTGCACGTAGATGATCCCGTTGAAGTTCGGTCCGAGATCGGCCGGCGTCAGCGCGACCGGACGAGGAGTGCGCGGGTTCGCCGACACAAGGGTGGTGCCCCCGCACTGGATCCCCGGAGTGGACGGATTGGCGCTGCGCGAATCCGGGCTTGTGACGACGAGCGTGCCGTCCGCGTGGAAGCGCAATCGCGTGGGCCCGGTGAAGACGCAGCCCGCCTCCTCGGCGCGCTCACGGAGAGTGCCGCGACCCTCAGCCCGGATCTCGATGGGCTCCTCGTACGGCGGCTTGAACGCCTCGACCACCGGTCCCTGCGTCTCGTCGACGACGTACCCGGATCCGTCGACGACATTGCCGGCGATCCAACGGTGGGCATCCGGGCATCCCACACTGACACCCGACTGGCCGGGCGGGCAGGAGGAGGCGGGCGGCCCGGACGGGAACACAGTGCCTGTCGAGAAATCGGGCAGGTTCGCGGAAGTCGAGCTGAGCACGAACACGTCGTTGGTGTGCACCCGACCGATGAACCGGTCGTTCTGGCCCAGCGCCCAGTTCGCGATCAGCCCGCCCACGCACGCCGTGGAGTCCCGATGGTTTGGCAGATAGGCGGCCGGCGGCGGCAGTGGGCCGGACTCGTACCAGTAGCGGTCCCCGCAGTAGAGCTCCGCCTCAGCCCGGTCCGGCTCGGCTCGGTCGAACAGGGACGATCCCTTGTAGTAGTCCGGGTAGCGCGGAGCAATCGTCTCGTAGGCGCTGGCGTAGGCGTAGTCGAACATCATGGACTTCGCGAGCTCGGCACGCACGGTTCGGAACTGGCCCCCGGCGTATCCCGTCGATGTGATCACGATGCGCCCAGCACTGGACATGCGGCTCGTATCGAGGGTGTACCGGAACCTCGTGTCACCGGCCGCCGCCGGGTCGACGCCCGGGATCGGAATCCACGCGGCAAGAGCCGGGTTGGTGGCCGGATCGAGCGAGGCGGTCATGTCTCCGTTCTTCGCCGCCGCGACCCTCGCCCGAAAGTCATCGATACCGGCCTCAGCCGCCGTCCAGGCACGGAAGGACTGCTCCGCATCGTCCGAGGGACGAACGAGCCGCGTGACGGCCGTGCTCATGACCAGCGCCAGCAGGAGCAAGCCCACTCCCCACACCAGGACCATGACCAGAGCAGCGCCGCGATCACGGCCTGTCGACGCAGGTGCCCTCCGGTGGCTCATCGGGGGTTCTCCAGCCGGACGGTCTGCTCGACCACTCGCGTGGGTGTCTGCTGGTCGAAGACCCGAATGATCACCGTGTCGACGGACGGCGCCCAGGCACTCCAGTCCGCGTCCGTGGCTCCGGCTCCAGGAACGGAAAGTGTCGTACCCGCGTCGTCGCGAAACGTCAGGGTCAGTCCCGGCGTGTGCCCGTCACGGGCATTCACGAGCACCCGTGTGCTGACTTCGGCGACGACACCTGAACAAGAGACCGCATCAGTCGGCTCCCAGCACCAGGCGTCGTAGCCGTCGACTTCCTGCGGAGTGACAATGCGACTGACGATGTTCGCGTTGGCGTCCCGCGTCAGGGTCACGCGATAGGGAACACCATCGGTCGGTCCAGTACCCGAATACGTGTAGAACGTCATTCCACTCGCTCCCTGTGCCGCGGACACGCTCCGCGGGACGACCCATGACGTCGGGGTCGCACCCTCGGACGGATTGTCTGCGTACCGCAGCAGGCGCGTCGTCCAGAGCAGGGCATTCTGCTGCTGCACGGAGATATCGGACAGTGCCGTTGCCGTGGCGATCGTGCGGAATCCCATGATGGCGGCCGTGGTCACAACACCCATGATGAACAGGAAGATCGCCAGCGCGATCATGAGTTCGACCAGCGACATGCCGCTATCCGTACCGGGTTCACGGTGCAACGTCTCCTCAGCCATGCGCGTCCTCATGGCGACGGACACCGATCGAACAGCGGCTGCTCCGTCGGCAGCGTGGGCGCCGGCGCAGGTGCGACCGTGCCCGAAGGCGAGGGACTTGGCGACGCCGACTCCTGCCCCCCGGCCGGTGGCCAGTGCACCGAGCAGCTCAGCGCCTCTCCGATGACGACGGTCACGTCCGTCTGCCCCGGCGTGCTGAACGTCCACGTGCCACGCGGTAGTGAGACACCCGTCCGCCCCGAGGGCCCGAGGACGGCGTCAGGCTGATCGGGATCAGGTGCAGCGGTCAATGGGCCCAGAACAGTGGGGGTTCCTGCACACACACCCGTACCCTGCGCTTCCTGAGCATGTCGGACCGTCACCTCGCTCTCGCGTGGGCCCACGATGTCGATGACCGCCGTCGGGAGAACGATGGCGGACTCCCCACCGGGAGTCACCGGGATCGACGTGGGTGCGCCCTCGTCACTGCAGCCCAGGGACGCGCTGTAACCGAGGGGATCCGGCCACAGCTGCTGCCCGGAGCCAGGCAGGATCAGGGGGTCGTCGGTCATCACGTCTTGCACGGTGCCGAGACTGCCCAGGCGCACCACCACGGGAAGGTCGGGCAGCAGCGGATAGTCAGGAGCGCTGCCGGCACTCAGCCTGATGGCCGCTACCGGCCGTGAGACCACGAAGCTGTCGACGGCCGTGTTGTCACCGATGGCGATCGGCACGGCGCGGGTGACCGTGGTCCCGGGCTCGGCCATCCAGCCTGGGCCCAGACCCACGGTCATCGTCCAGTCTCCGGGGACGAGGTTCGCGAAGTGGATGCATCCGTCGGCACCGGAGGTTCCCACCTGGGTGGACGCTCCCGACGCCGAACTGGAAGCGGTGACCTGCCACCCGGCGAGCGGGGCATCGACCTGGTCGCGCACGTAGACCGTCGCTGCACCACCGACCGCCTCGGGCACACCCTCGAGCGGCGGGATGACGGCGTCGATGTACTGCGGCGCCCTGAGCTCACCGCCGATGACGGCGATCCGGGACTGCACGTAGCCCTGCCGCGGGGATCCTCCGACCACCGACGCACAGGGGTTGGTGTCCTCCGCGAAGCCGACCCAACGCGACGTGGTCGTCACCGTGAATCCCGTGGCCTGGAAATCATCGATGACGTCGGTATTGACGCCCTCGTTGGGTGCGAGGGCATCCGCCCCGAGGGAGCGCAGGGTCGCCAGATGCGTCCGAGCGATCGAGGCCGCCTGAACCCGATCGCTGTTGCCGCGGATGGCCTCCAGGGATGCCATGAGGACAGCAACGGTCGCCGCCGTGATGACCACCAGGACGGCCATGGCGACGATGACCTCGACGATCGAGAACCCCGCCTCGGGCATCGCGGCCCGGGTCTGGTCCGTGTCCGGCCTCACGAGAGGGGTTTCGGACCGATGGTGGCCGGCCAGCCCCCGCCGAGGGCCCCGGCAGGCGAGATGAGAGCCCCCCGAGGGCCGGGGGACGGCACAGTCTCGGATCACGACGCCCCGAGGAAAGCCGGGATGCACCCAGGTGCGGGGCTACCATGACGTGTGGCCTCCTTCCCCGGTCGGCTCGTGCGGCTCGCCCAGTTGGTGGGCGCCTGGATGCACCCGGCAACCGCCCATCGCCGCAGCAGCGAGGCCGAGCGTCGCGTCCAGCGCCGAGCCGGCCTGCTGTCGATCGTCGCCATCGTCACCGGGGTGCTGGCCGTCGGCCTCGCACTCGTCGACGTCATCGTGGGGGGGCTGGATCCGGTCCCGCAGGACCAGCAGTTCGGTGCCGTCCTCCTTCCGGCGGCCCTCGTCCTGGTGGCAATCAGCGTGTTCGCGCCACAGTCGGTGTTCCGGACCCGCAATGCGGCACGCACCCGCGAGGTCCTCACGAATCCCTCGGCGCCCCTGCCGCCGTGGTCGTCCACAACGATCGCCTTCGACGCGGTGCTGGTCGGCGCTCTCCTTGCCGGCGTCTACTTCGATGGGGTGCTTGCGCTAGCCATGTTCGGGCTCGCGTTCCTTGCTCGCATCGTGTTCCAGTCCACGCGGCAGCTGGCCGCCGATCCGAACGCTCGCTTCCATGCCCTCATGTCGGCATGGAGCGCAGGTGTCACGGGCGCGGCAGCGTTCGTCATCGTCAAGCCGCTGATCGGGTCGATCGACGATCCTGCACCGCTCTGGCCGCTCGTGTTCGCCGCCCTCGTCGCCACCTATATCGGGCTGGCCCTCAACGCCCTGCGTCGCTGGGTCAACCTCGATTCCACGACGTGGGCGTTCGCCCGCGACGCGGTCGACACCCGACGTGTCATCGTCGCTCTCGTCAGCGCGGGTATCGCATGGCTGGTGTCGTGGACGGGGATTAGCGTGGATGCCATCGCGCAGGCGGGTGATCCGTCGCTCGGCACGGTCTCTGGCCTGGCGGTATACCTCGCCGCCTGGCTCGTGCTGTGGTACGCCTCCATTCGCCTGTGGCAGCGCGACGCCCTGCGCACCCTCGCCCTCTGGTCGGCCCACCAGGCTGAGGTCGTCGGACGTCTCGCCGACCGCTCCCTCGATCCCGAACTCGCTGGTCGCGCCGCACTGCGCATCACGACCCGCATGGCCGCCTCGGTATTCGGTGCTACGCGAGCCATGACGGTGCTGTCCGAGTCACGTGGGGACATGGTCTCCGACCTCATCGGCGTCGACGTGCATTCGAACGGACCCGCTCCCGAACCCCGCTCGCTCATCACCCTTCCGCACCTTCGCATGCCCCTGCATCCGACGCCGGAACATCCCAGCACCAGCAGCGTGACGGTCGCGGGTTGGCTCTGGCCCGGATGGTTCATGACCCGATCACGCACGATCGTGGAGCGCTTCACCGAACTCGCGACCTCGGCCCTCCTGACTCCCGTAGCCGCCTCGGAGGACGCACGTGTAGCTACCTCATTCGACGAGATGTTCACACCCGTCTCCCGTTGGCCCAGTCTCACCGCATTCGAGGAGGCGGTGCGCCGCATGCGCGAGCAGGCGGACGCCAGCCCACAGTCGCACTCGCTCCTCATGGCGGTCTATGCCATTGACGACTTCGGGGCGCTGGCCGGGGGCAAGTTCGAGCAGGTTGCCGTGGGCCAGGTCATGAGACTGGCCCTCGGACATGCCCCTTTCGCGGGTCACGATGTGTTCGTCGCGTACGAGGAGCCCGGCCGCCTGTGGGTGGCGCTCGGAGGAGGCCCCATCATCCGCAACGGGATCGAGCTCCTGCGGGGATTGCAGCAGCACATCAACGACCATGGCAGCGTGCCGAGCGCGAAGCTCGACGTCGACGTCCATGTCGGAGTCTCCTTCGGGTACGCAGCCCACCAGGTGGATGACTTCACCTACGACGGCCTAGCTGCCACGGCCCGTGAGCGCCTTGCCACCGACCAGGCCACCCGCGATCCGTTCACCATCGACTCGATGCTCGCGTACGACTTCACACCGGCCGACATCATCGATGCGCAGGAGGCGCCCGTCACGGCGGTGGACGTGCTGTCTCTGCTTGAGCTCGATCGACGAGCCCAGCGCCAGGACGGCATGCGGCGATTCCGCCTCGAGGTCACACCGATCCTCGACCTCGATCACGACGAGGTGGTGGCACTCGCGTCGTCCGTCGGCTGGCTCCGAAACGTGGGCAGCGTCGATGCCTCGAGTCCGGAGTCGTTCCGGTCCCTGACGAGCCGGCAGGTGGACATGGCAGCCGAGGGTGCCCGAGCGGCACTTGACGAAGTGAAGTCCCTGCTCTCGACGGCCACCGATGCGGACCGAACGGACCTGCCCATCCTCGCCTGGATGCCGGCGCTCCTCCTGACGCCCGAGGCGGCGCACGTGGCGTTGCCCAACCTCGCCACCCCGTTCCTCGACCGGGCCGAGTGTGCGCGGACCGTCATCGTGCTGGACACGATTCCTGTCGGCAGCGGCCAGGCTCTGCGCCTGCTCACCGACCGCGGCATACACGTCGCAGTGACGGCAGGAGCAGCCGCGGGGGCCGATCCCGCCGATCTCTACGGCTGGCGACGCTGGGGCATCATCTTCCCGCAGCATGTGGCCCAGGGCCCTTCAGGTGTGGACGCGTTGACGATCCAGCAGACCGCGAGCGCCATCGCCAGTCAGGACACTCACCTGATCGCGGTGGCTGACGCCGGCGCGGACATGCGCGAACTCGTGGCCAACAATGTTTCCTGGGTCATCGACCCTGCCGCAGGAATCGTCCTTGACGACCCCGCACGCATCCGCGGCGAACTGCTCGACTAGCTCGATCCAGATTTGATCCGCTTTCCGGATGAAATCCGCATCCGAGGGGTGAGATGTCCGATTCCATGTGGATTTCATCCGGAAAGCGGATCAAATCTGGATCGGACGTGGATGGGTCGACGCGAGCGCTGCGGCGCGAAGGACTATGCGAGGGACTACGCGAGGGACTACGCGAAGGACTATGCGAAGGACTACGCGAAGGACTATGCGAAGGACTACGCGAAGGACTACGCGAAGGACTAGCGCGGTGACCCAGCGGCCGCCCACGCGGCCTTGAGCTCCGGCGCCACACGGCCTCGCTCGGTGACCGCCATGCCGTTGGCGCGCGCCCACGCACGGATGACCGCGGCCTCGGTCGAGGTCTTCGCCCCGCCGGACCGACCCTTGCGCACCTTCGCTCGCCGGGCCGGAGCATTCGCACGCGCACGCGCAGCTCCCGTCGAGCGGGCCACCTTGATGAAGGGCTTCAGCGCCGCCTTCAGACTGGCGTAGGAGGCATCAGTGAGGTCGATCTCGTATTCCGCTCCGTCGATGGAGAAGCGTCGGGTCTTGGCCCCCGAATCACCCGAAAGGTCATCGATAATAAGAGTCTGCTTGGCCATGCCCATACCCTGTCAGAAAAGAAAAGAAAATCAAAAGAAATTCATCGGGATATTCTCGCAGGAATTATCCCGGTCAAAAGAAACGCCGATCAGGCGCTCTTCTCCCGGCGCTCCCGACGGGCCGGTGCGCTGCGGGCCACGATGGTGGGATTCACGTGATCACGCACGACCTCGTCGGTGATGACGACCTTGTCGACGTCATCTCGGCTGGGCACGTCGAACATGACGTTGAGCAGGACCTCTTCCAGGATGGCGCGCAGACCTCGGGCACCCGTGCCTCGAGCCAGGGCCTGCTCCGCGACCTCGTCGAGCGCCTCGGGCGAGAAGTCCAGCTGCACGCCATCCAGTTCGAACAGGCGCTGGTACTGCTTGATCAGCGCGTTCTTCGGCTCCGTCAGCACAGCGACCAGCGCTGCGCGATCGAGCTTCGACACAGCGGTGAACACCGGCAGTCGACCGATGAACTCCGGGATCAGGCCGAAGCGGAGGAGATCCTCGGGCATCACGTGGCTGAAGATGTCGTCCGGATCCCGCTCGGTGCCCACTCGCTCACCGTCGACCAGATCGAAGGTGAAGCCCAGCTGCTTCTGGCCGAGCCGCTCCTCGACGATGTGATCGAGGCCGGCGAAGGCACCGCCCACGATGAAGAGAACGTTCGTGGTGTCGATCTGGATGAACTCCTGGTGGGGATGCTTGCGGCCGCCCTGGGGGGGCACCGACGCCGTCGTGCCCTCGAGAATCTTCAGGAGCGCCTGCTGCACGCCCTCGCCGGAGACATCGCGGGTGATCGAAGGGTTCTCGCTCTTGCGGGCGACCTTGTCGATCTCATCGATGTAGATGATGCCCGTCTCGGCCCGCTTGACGTCATAGTCGGCCGCCTGGATCAGCTTCAGCAGGATGTTCTCGACATCCTCACCCACATAGCCGGCCTCGGTGAGCGCGGTGGCGTCGGCAATGGCGAACGGGACGTTGAGCATGCGCGCGAGGGTCTGGGCCAGCAGCGTCTTGCCCGAGCCTGTGGGCCCGAGCAGCAGGATGTTCGACTTCGCCAGCTCGACCCGCTCGTCCTTGCTGCGCTCGGACCCGCTCTGCTCCGCCTGGACCCGCTTGTAGTGGTTGTAGACCGCAACTGACAAAGACTTCTTGGCGACGTCCTGCCCGATGACGTACTGGTCGAGGAAGTCGAAGATCTCACGCGGCTTAGGGAGCTCCCCCCAGGAGGACTCGGCCGCCTCGCTGAGCTCCTCCTCGATAATCTCGTTGCACAGATCGATGCACTCGTCGCAGATGTAGACGCCCGGGCCGGCGATCAGCTTCTTGACCTGCTTCTGGGACTTGCCGCAGAAGGAGCACTTGAGCAGGTCGCCGCTCTCGCCGATCCGCGCCATTGCTCGCTCCCACTTCCCGGGCAGGTCCGTCCGGCCCGATGCTGCCTCACGCCACGACCCCGATGCTGGCTCACGCCACGACGCAGCCAGCCACCCCGATCAAGATGACCCCCTGACCGTACATCGGGATCGGGTCCCATGCAGCCCTGCGGCACGCCGGACGACACCCGCGTTTCGCGTCCACCGGGGCTCCGACTGTGCTTGGCTGTCGCGAGCGCACGCGATGGAGGGGGGGTCGACAGTGACGCCTTTCGGGGGCATTCCGCTCCTGCTCGAGGTGATCGGCCGATCTCCTCATCCTGACGAGGTGGCACGTGCCATCGTCGAGGGCCCTGGCCAGAACTTCGGTGCTGACTGCGCTGGAGTGATGTGGGCCGCTGGAGACAAGCTCGTCATTCTCGGTTCGTACGGCTACCTGCCCGACGAGCTCGCCGGCCTGTCCACCCTGGACCTCAACGGCGACTACCCGATGGCAGACGCCTTCTGGGAGGGCGAGGCGATCATCGTGCCGACCTCCGAGGTGGAGGAGCGCTACACCAGCCCCCGTCGCCCAGACAGTCGCTGGCAGCGGTTGAAGAAGCGATTCGAGGGCGGCGACCATGTGAATGCCTCCATCCACAGCGATGGCCGGCCGATCGGTGGCTTCACCCTCAACTGTCGCAAAGCGCGCGTCTGGAGCACTCTCGACATCGCCTGCCTGGATGCCATCTCGCACTACCTGGGGATGTGGCTGACGCACCCCGACTCGGGTGTGCCTCTGGAGCTTGGCGACGACGCCGTCCGCGACCTCGTGCTCTCCGCGCGACAGCGGCAGATTCTCAAACTCGTGCTCGAGGGGCGCACCAACACCAGCATCGCCCATGCGCTCGGCATCTCTACGTCGACAGTGAAGCAGGACCTCTCCCGGGTCATGGGCCTTCTAGACGCCACCGATCGACGCACGGCGGCCCAGAGGGCCGATGAGCGCGGACTTCTCTCAGCAGGTGAGCAGTGAGCACCACACGGCCTGACTCCACCGCTCCGCCTCATCACGAGAGCCTCGGCGGCCTCCCCCAGCTCATTCGCTACGCCAGCACCTATCCCGCGCCCCGGGCACTCCTGCAGGCACTGCAGGCCGGACCCCTCGCACGTCGCGGGATGGTGGCGGGCTTCCTGTGGATCCTGGTGGAGGGCACGCACCTGGTGAGCATCGCGAGTATCGGCTGGACGCGAGACCTTGTCGACCGGTACTCGATCCTGCCTCTCGAACTGGATATCTCTGCCGTCCACTCGACCCGCGAGGACCGCATCATCGTCGACGACACGGACGACTTCGCCGGGATCTACCTGTCCGCGCTCGACGACACGTTCCTGGCCGAGCGGTTTGAGGAGCGCGGGGCTCGGTCGGCGATCGCCAGCCCCCTTCGCCATGCCGGCATAGTGATCGGCAATCTCGGGTTCGTCACTTCACGCAGGTGGGAAGACGATGATGAGGCGCGAACCCTGCTGAGAGCACTCGGGCATGTGATCGGCATGTGGGCCACGCATCCCCGTACCGGGGCGACGGACATTCCCGGGTCGGTCAGCCAGCGAGAGTGGTCACTCGCCTTCACCCCCAGGCAGAAGCAGATCCTCGCTCTCGCGGGCGAGGGACTGTCGAACACCGAAATAGCCCGACTGCTGATCGTCTCGAACTCGAGCGTCAAGCAGGACCTGCACCAGACCATGCGCGCCTTGCGCACTCACAGCCGACAGGACGCCTACCAGCGCGCGATGGACCTCGGCCTCCTCCACTGAACCCCACCGCGAGTGGCCACTGGGCACCGCGAGTGGCCACTGGGATCACGCCTTGCGGCTGCTGATCACCGCGAGTGGCCACTGGGTTCACGCCTTGCGGCTGCTGATCACCGCATCGATGATGCCGTAGTCCTTGGCCTCTGCGGCCGTGAGGATCTTGTCGCGCTCGATATCCTTGGCGATCTCCTCCGGCGTCTTCCCGGTGTGCTTGGCGATGATGCCTTCCATCTCCGTGCGCATGCGGATGATCTCGTTGGCCTGGATCTCGATGTCGGACCCCTGCCCTCCGCCCTCGGTGTAGGGCTGGTGGATGAGCACCCGAGCATGCGGCAGGGCGAAGCGCTTGCCCGCGCTTCCCGCAGCCAGGAGCACGGCGGCCGCGCTTGCTGCCTGGCCCAGGCACACCGTCTGCACCTGCGGCTTCACGAACTGCATGGTGTCGTAGATCGCCGTCATCGCGGTGTACGAGCCACCCGGGGAGTTGATGTAGATCTGGATGTCACGATCCGGATCGAGCGACTCGAGGGTCAGCAGTTGCGCCATGACGTCATCCGCAGACGCGTCATCGATCTGCACGCCGAGGAAGATGATCCGCTCCTCGAAGAGCTTCGTGTACGGATTGTGGACGCGCTCGCCGTTCGCGCTGCGCTCCCGAAACTCGGGGAGGATGTAGCGGGCCTGCGGAGCTGTGCGCTCAGCCGCGCGGACGAATGCCTGATGCTCGTTCACTTGCTGCCTCCCTTGCCGGCCTTGGGGGCGTCGGCGTGCGTGGAGTAGACGTGGTCGATGATCCCGTACTCACGGGCTTCGTCAGCGTCGAACCAGCGGTCGCGATCGGAGTCGGACTCGATCTGATCGAGCGTCTGACCGGTGTGCTCGGCAATGAGCTTGGCCATGCGCTTCTTGATGAAGAGCATCTGCTCTGCCTGGATCTTGATGTCACTTGCCGTACCACCGAGACCACCGGACGGCTGGTGCATCATGATTCGCGTGTTCGGAGTGGCGTACCGCTTGCCCGACGCTCCCGCGCAGAGGAGGAACTGGCCCATCGAGGCCGCCAGGCCCATGGCCACCGTGGCAACGGCGTTGGGGATGAGCTGCATGGTGTCGTAGATGACCATGCCCGCGCTGATGGACCCACCGGGGGAGTTGATGTAGAGCGATATGTCGCGCTCGGGGTCCTCGGCGGCGAGCACCTGGAGCTGCTTGGCGATCCGGTTGGAGTTCTCGTCCATCACCGGGCCCTCGAGCCAGATGATGCGCTCGCGCAGCAGCCGCTCGTCGAGCATGTCGCCGAAGCCGGTCATGCCGCTGCCCGCACCACGCGAACTCGGCACGTAGATGTCACCCACCAGAGCCTCCTGTCGCGGAGCCCCGTCGGGCACCGTCATACGACCCTAACGTGGCTGGGCCCCTCGACCTTCCCCGGAGTCCCGCGAGTTCGCCATCAGCCGAACTCACCCCAAACTCCGTTGACCGGTGAGAAGTGCGGACCTGCACCCGGGGTGTCGAGCGCACAACTCACCGCTCGCCGGGAGAGGGCGGGAGGAGTCAGGCGTCGCCCGACGCGATGGCCGCGTTCATGTCAGCGTCGAGGGCCTTGAGGTCCACCTCGTTGCCGTCCGCGTCGACAACCTTCGCCGCCTCCAGCACGAGGGCCAGCGCCTTCGCCCGGCGGATGTCCTGCATCGCCATGGGCACCTGGCCGGCCTCGACCAGGGCCTTGGCGAAGGCGTCCGGGCTCATTCCGTAGCGGGGAGCCTGCTGGATAAGCCATGCGGACAACTCGGTCTCGCCCACCGTGATCTCCTCGACTTCGGCGATCCTGTCGAGGATGAACTGGCTCTTCAGGCCCTGCCGAGTATTCGTCTCGACCTCCTTGCGATGCTCCTCGCCGCTGTCGTGGCCGTCCTCGAAGTGGGCCTCGACCTCCTCCGCGATCAGGTTCTCCGGAAGCGGGATATCGACGGACTCCATCAGGACGTCGAGGACGTTGTTGCGGGCCTCAGCCCCCTGCTCGAGCCGCTTCATGCGCATCAGACGAGACCGCATGTCGGCACGCAGCTCGTCGACGGTGTCGAACTCACTGGCCAGCTGCGCGAACTCGTCGTCGAGAGCCGGGAGCTCGCGCTCGCGGACGCCCGTGACCGTGACGGTCACCGTCAGGG
>Ga0315904_10000383_pt1 | contig 69487 bp, 54 predicted proteins | sample LakEriMetagenome_6_FD_203529 | JGI IMG/M metagenome (GOLD analysis project Ga0315904, IMG submission 203529) | Freshwater fungal communities from buoy surface, Lake Erie, Ohio, United States - Buoy 12 MA120 | ecosystem: Environmental > Aquatic > Freshwater > Lake | place: USA: Lake Erie, Ohio...
TGGCCTATCGGACCCCAGCGGCTTTCGCAGCCGCGTGTGTTGCTTCCGCTTCGGCTGCGCCTACGCTCCAGCACCACACGCGTGTGCCACCGACCTCACCCGTTACCCAATTGTTACCTTCATAGCGGGTGGTACAGAAATTTCGAGCCGGTCACCAGCAGTATCCCATCCCCGTCAACCTGTATTTCGCCGTGCGCATACGGCAGATCCACCGTGGCGTGCGGAACTGCTCCATGGAACTGCAGCGGAATGAACCGCAAAGCCCCTCGGCAAGCTTGGCTTCCGCGCGATTTTTCAGCCTCTTCGGCCGGAAATCACTCGCCTGTTTCCGGTGCCAGAAATGGAAGACGTCGAGGATTGTTGATGAGCTGCAAAGAAATCCGCCATGGTGGAGGTTACTGACTGGATGGTCCGGAATCCAAAGGTACCACGGATCTGGCTGGAAGTGACATTAAGGCAAAGTTGGTTACCCGCTGACTGAAAAGCCAGCAGTATTCCATACCCGTCAACCTGTCCTTCGCCGTGCGATTGAGTCCATGCGAACTGGCCGCCCGCCACGGACCAGTCTAGGGTGCAAGCATCAAAATCCTAACCGACGGAATCCAGCAACTGCAGCAACTCCACCGGTTCGTCGATCAGGAATCGGGCCCCGCTCGCCTCCAGTTCACTCGCCGCCCGAAAGCCCCAGGTCACCCCGACCGCCACACAACCGGCCGCACTGGCTGTCCACATATCGGTGTTGGTATCCCCTAAATAGAAGACTCTCCCAGCCGACATACCCCAGTGCGTGCAGATCTCGTCGACACCGGCGGGATCTGGCTTGCGTGCCACATGGGGACGCTGTCCAAGTACCGGATCGAACTGCCCCGGAGCGAAAAACCTCGATACACATTGCACCGTGAACTCATGCGGCTTATTCGAGAGGACCGCCATCGGAATCCCTCGTCGCTCCAACAGCTCAAGCAGCGACTGAATCCCGGCGTAAGGCGTCGAGGTACGATCCCAGGTAGCAGCATAGTGCCGCTCGAATAACTCAACACACCGATCGACGACTCGTTCGGTCCCTGTCCCATCCGGCAACGCCCTCTGAAACAGGACTCGGACTCCATCCCCCACCAGGAACCGATAGTCCGCCATGGAGTGCTCTGGATACCCTAACTCCAGAAGAACTCGGTTGGCCGCTGCTGCGATGTCTCGAAGCGTATCGAGCAACGTACCATCCAAGTCAAAGATGACACCGCAGGGACCTCTAGAAAATCCTGATCCCGTCTCGCTTACGGCGTCCATGAACCGACCCCCGGTTGCCCTCGGACGGCTACTTCACTGAATCAGCCAATGCAGGTGGCAGTGACTCCTTCAATGTATCTCGTGGCTCAATCGTATCTTTGTACGCATGGGCGTCCAAAAGTGTGAACCCAAGAAACAGCGCCACGAAGATCAGCGTGCTGATAAAAAGAATGGCGTTGAACGGTTTGTCCCAAAGCATGTGCATGAAAAACAAAATCACCAATGCCGCTTTGATGGTGGCGATCAAAAGACTGAGCCAGATTTCCATGTCACCGAGGTTCAGAGTCGACTGGTACACCGTCAACAGTGTCAGAAGCACCAAAATACCGAATATGGTGAACAGCATGCTCAGCGGAGCCGGATGCGAAAACTCTCCATCTCCGTGGAGGTGTGAGTCATGAACGTTGTGGTCTGCTGTGGAATGCGTATGGGCCATGGTATTCGACTGCTTGCGAGGAAGGTAAGTGAAACTACCAGCGAGAAAGCTACTTGATCAGGTAGAGCAGTGGGAACAAGTAAATCCAAATGAAGTCGACCAAGTGCCAGTAAAGCCCTACATTATCCACCGGTCCGAAATACTTGCTGTGGAATTCTCTTCTGGCCGCTTTCACAATCAACCAAGCGATCACCCCCATGCCAGCCAGAATGTGAATCGCGTGAATCCCCGTCATGCAGTAATAAATACTGAAAAACACACCGGCTCGCCCCCTCTGGTTGACCGAGGGTGACTCTACTTCCTCAATACCTCTCTCCACGGCCACCTGGTCGGCGTGGTCCTGCTGAGGAATTAGAAGCTTATCCCGTTCGCTACCGACAGGAAGAACGGTGGCATCTGTTGAGCCTGCGACCGCAGTTCCATGGGGCGTATGATCGGAGTGATCGGAGTGATCATGTGCCCCATGAGCCGCTGTAGCGGCATGCTCGGCACTCTCTTCCAGCTTCAATCCCAAGAAAGCGCCACCCACATAGCATGCAGCAGCAACTGCCAAAGGTCCGGCAATCTGAAGATGAAAATCATTTCTCTTCATCAGAGCCCAGAGCCAGTAGAGCGAGAAGCCTACCAGCAACACCACACCCGGTGCTTGCAAGTAGGGCAAAGCCGTCGGAATGGCATGATGCTCTGGATGGGTCACCTGAGCCTGATACAGCATTCCGGGAAGCAGCCCCAAGTCCCACTTGTGGCTATACTCCACCGTCTTCACTCCAAGAAACATCGCAGCACACCCAAGCGTCGCTCCAAGCAAGGCGACCAGCAGCCGATGTTGGCTCAGTTGTGCCGCCCGCACAGCCCAGGCCATCGTCAATGAACTGAACAAGAGAACCCCAGTGTTGATCGCACCGAGTTTCTCGTTGAGGAACTCACTGCAGTAGGAAAAAACCTCCGGGTTCAAGCTGCGCAACAGAGCATACGCACAGAACATGCCGCTGAAAAACAGCACTTCGGTCACAAGGAACAGCCACATTCCAAGTTTGCCAGAGTCAAACTGTTGCTCGGCATCGTCGAAATGGTGAGCGAGCCACGCGGGATGATCATGATCATGGCCGTGATCATCATGGCCGGTGCCGTGGGACTCGTGAGTGGTAGCGGTCATAGTTCAATTCACCTGAAACCCGGTGGTGCCCTGCAAACAATCATCCATTCAGCGCTGAGAGCGTACGTAGCCTTCTGCTGACTCCGAATACTCAATTCCGCGGAAGTCATACGGATCGTCCACCTGAGGTGGACGCTGGAAGTTATAGAACGGCGGAGGCGATGTGCACGCCCACTCCAAAGTCGCTCCTCCCCAAGGATTCGCAGAGGCTTTCTTCCCCTTGAAAATCGAATGGATCAAAACGATACCAGCGATCAGCAATCCAACCCCCAAGGTGAACGAACCGATGGTCGAGTACTGATGAAGCTCCTGGAACTCGGGAAGGTACTTCGCGTAGCGTCGTGGCATCCCCCGCGATCCGAGAACGAATTGCGGAAGGAATGTCATGTTGAAACCAACGAAGACGATCACGGCACTGATCATTCCCCAGAACTCATTGAACATCTTGCCGGTCATTTTCGGCCACCAGTGAAAAACTCCTCCCAGGAATGCAACCAGGGTTCCACCCATCATCACGTAGTGGAAGTGAGCCACCACGAAGTAGGTGTCATGCAGATGCCGGTCGGTCGACAGTGGCCCAAGAAACAGTCCCGTCAACCCACCAATGGTGAAGAGGAACATGAATGACAATGCATAAAGCATCGGAGTCGTCAGGCTGATCGTCCCTTTGTACATCGTCGCCAGCCAATTAAAGACCTTGATCGCCGACGGAATGGAAACGGTAAACGTCAAAGCACTGAAAATGATGGCCGCCACGTCCGACATCCCGCTAGTGAACATGTGGTGTCCCCAGACGAGAAAGCCAAATAGAGCAATGGCAATCGATGAATAAGCGATGAATCGATAACCAAACACCCCCTTGTGACTATGGACGCTGATCAATTCGCTGATGATCCCCATCGCCGGAAGAATCATGATGTAGACGGCGGGGTGCGAGTAAAACCAAAAGAAGTGCTGATAAGTGACCGGATCCCCATTCAACTTCGGGTCGAAAATACCGATTCCCAACAAACGCTCCGCAGTCAACAGAAGCACCGTAATTCCAAGCACTGGCGTTGCAAGCACCTGGATGATGCTGGTGGCGTAGGTGGCCCACAAAAAGAGCGGCATCTTGAACCAAGACATCCCCGGTGGACGCATCGTGTTGATCGTCACAATGAAATTCAAGCCGGTAAAAATCGAGCTGAACCCAAGGATAAAGACCGCCAGCGTGGCCGCGATCACAGGACCTGTCGTGTCCAGACTGTAAGGCGTGTAAAAGGTCCATCCGGTATCCAACCCCGTAGCGAACATCGCCACAAGGAAAAGGATCGCTCCAGTCACCCAAAGATAAAAGCTTCCCAAGTTCAGTCGAGGGAATGCGACATCCTTGGCACCCAGCATCACCGGAACCAAAAAGTTCCCAAGGGCTGCCGGGACGCTAGGGATGATGAAAAGGAACACCATCACAGCGCCGTGCAAGGTAAAGATCTGGTTGTAAACCTTGTTGCTGAACAACGCCCCTTCAGCTTGATAAAGGTGCGCGCGAATCATCAGCGCCAAGATCCCGCCCAGCAAGAAGCTGGCAGAGACCCCCGCCAAGTACATCAGTCCGATCCGTTTGTGGTCGAGCGTCATCGCCCAACTCAAAAAGCCGCTGGTGTGCGTCAAAAAATTGTCCTTCTCGTCGGACGGAATGGCCGCTCCGCCGTGAAGAACTGGTTTGGAAGCTACCGCACTCATCGTTCTTATCCTTATGCCTTATCGTACCTGCGCCTGGGTGACGCGATGATGGACCAACTTTTTAGAACAAATGAACTGCAACCGCCAGCCGATCGGAAAAGAACCGGTTGCGCACCAGTCCCTCCTTGCAAGTGGAACACCTACTTCTTCAACGACTTCAAGAACTCAATCACCGCCGCAAGTTGCTCCTCCTTCAGACGCCCCTGATAGGAAGGCATCGCCGATGCGGTTTCATAGCCACTTCTCGCCTTGGCCTGAGGATCCAAAATCGATTCTCGAACGTAGTTTTCGTCGAATTCCTGCGAACCCTTCCCAGCCGCCAGCGCGACATCCACTCCCCAGGACCCTAGGAAGCTAGGACCCACCACCTTGCTTCCATCCAACGAATGACAGCTCTTACAACCGTACCGTTCATAAATCCACTTCCCATGCTCCACCGGATCTTCCGGAGGCTTGGCAGCGTCGGCAACCCATTTTTCATAGCCCTCCTTGGAATGAACGGTCACCTTGGCCAGCATTTCGCTGTGCTTGTCTCCACAGTATTCCGTGCAAAGAAGGTCGTAGGTTCCCTCCTTCGTCGGTTGGAACCACATCAGATTGTAGCGCCCTGGCACGACGTCGCTTTTCGCTCGGAAAGCCGGTACAAAAAAGCTGTGAATGACGTCCGAAGATCGCATCACCATTTTGGCGGCTTGATCGATCGGCAGATGCAACTCGGGCGAAACCGCCCCATTCGGGTAGGTAAAGGTCCACGCCCACTTTTGAGCCTGGACTTGAATGTCCAGCGTCTCGGAGGGAGCACGAGACATGTTCAGATAGCCAGCCGCCCCACGCACAAAGATGTAGATCACGATAAAGGTCGGCAGGACCGTCCAGGTGATTTCCAGTGGCGTGTTATGCTCCGCCTCGGGATTGCCCCGATAACCAGGACGCTCCCGATACTTCCAAATGAAGTAAGCCATCCCGCCAACGATCAGCACGAAGAAAAATACACTCAGCCAAAGGATAAAGTAAAAAAACGAATCGACTTCTGCTGCGAAAGTCGACGCCTGCTCTGGAAACCAGAAGGTCTTGTTCGCATCCGCAAGGGGTAGTGAGTAAGGCAGCCAGTTCATCGTACTTGTTCCGTAGTATTCCGAGGTCTTGTAAGGACATCTGAGTTATCGGTAGTGAGACCAGAGACCGTTTCGAGAACCACTTCCGAGCTCTCTACGCTTGGGGGGTTTGAAGCCTTTCGTGCAAATCGCCAGAATGGGGCTGTCCCTCCCAAGAGAATCAAAGAGAAGGCACCTGCCGCCAACGCCAGCAATTTCCTTGCGTCAGCCGAATAGCGATTCTCCAAAGCATCGTAGTGGAAGCACCAGAGCAGAAACGCCTGCCAGGGAGAGCCTACCTCTCCGCGACCCGCCTCCCGTATCGCTTCCTCCAACTTCTGTGGCTCCAAACCAACATCGTAAGCGTATCGCACTATTTTTCCGGTAGGGGCTACCACAGCGGTCATCGCCGCATGATCGAACCGCTTGTGCTTCGCGTCGTAGGTGAATCGGAAACCAAAAGCGTCCGCCATTTCGCGAATCGCCATCGCATTGCCTCGCCAGAAGTGCCAGCCATCCGGGTCGTGGCCAGTCAGGCCTGCGGTGTACTTGCGGTGTGTTGCTGCAATCTTCTCGGGAGCTTCTGAGGGATCCAGGCAGATCGAAAGAATCAGGAAGTCACGGCCCAAGAGAAGTCCATCCATCCCTTCCACCGTTCGGGAAAGCCCATCGAGGTGGGCGACGCACAGACCTGGGCAGTCGCTGTAGTTGAATGTGACCAATAGCGGCTTTCTTAATGAAAGCAGGGAGGCGGGGGTAACGATGCGATCCTGCATGTCACGAAAGGTCGTGTCGGTCGGGATCTGAGCCCCCAGTCGCTCATCCACTCCGATTCCTGCCGCGCGCTCAGGTACCCCGGTCAATTGCTGGGAACAGCAATGACCTGCGAGCGTCCAAACGCTCAGGGCCAGCATAATCGGCAGAATTCTTACGAACACGGTCCAGTTTCCAGCATCAAAAAAGGATGAAATCCCAGCACTCCGGCCTTACGTCCCCGGTTGTGCAGCAACCTTCTCCTTCCACTTATCAACCGTCAGTTCCATCGCCCGTTCAATCGGGATTTTGAATTTTTTCACCATCTTCGAGTTCGGATCAGCCGGGTCGGCTGGAACTTCGAAGGCTCCATAGCCCGCCAGCACCTGCCGCTGCGATTCCAGCACCTGGGTCGCCTGCGTGTATTCACTTCCGGCACTCTTTCGTTCGTATTCACTGGTCTCCCAGTAATAAGACAGCGCCTGCACCCCCACGATCACCACCACCAGCAGAATCGCGCTCAAAAAAGTCGCCAGTCCGATCATCTTTGTGTTCAGGTCATCGTAGCGAGCCATGGGACACTCCAAACATTCTTCTCAGACAGCCACCGCCCCAAAAAACAACCGACGCGTCACAGCAACGGGTTGGTGTACGCAAGCGATTCTTCCAGTCGAGGATCCCGCACCGCCAGCAACGAAACCTGGGATGCCTGTCTCAACCAGAACGAGATCAAAATCGCAAACATTCCCAGTCCAACTAGAAGGTGAGCGATGATGACGACGGTCGATACCGGTCCCGAATTGGGAAGAATCAAGTAGGTCATGTCCAGCCAATGGGCTACCAGAGCCCATACCGCCCAGAAGGTCAACCCAAAACGGTGCCTCCTCACATGCCGACTGACCAACCCAAGCCAGGGTAGAACAAAGTGGACGGGGATCAGCAGATATCCCAACGCCGCCCATCCTCCTGACAACCGCTCCCGATACCAATTGGTCTCCTCAGGGATGTTGCCATACCAGTACAGAAGCAACTGGGAGAAAGCGATGTAGGACCAAAACATGGTGAATCCAAAAAGGAACTTTCCCATGTCGTGAAAATGCTCGGTGTTGACCTGGCGCGTCAGTACGCCCGAATCCTGCAGTGCCATCAGAAGGCAGATCATCAGAGCGAAGAATCCGAACATCGATCCAGCAAAGAGATAGACTCCAAAAATCGTGCTGTACCAGTCGGCATCGATCGACATAATCCAGTCGAACGCTAAGAAACTAACCAGTAGTGCGTAGATCATGATCATGGGGCCCGACCACTTCTGCATCTGGAGCGTCAGGTCGACCGACCCACTTTCATCTTGTGTGGTGCTGCGACGGAAATACCATCGCGTCATCCAGATCAGCAATCCGATGTAGATCGCTGAACGCAAAGCAAAAAAGGAAGCATTCAGATACCCAGTCTTTTCGGCGGTCAAACCGTGCAGATCTGCTTTTGGTTGGTTCCATTCGTAAAGCATCGATGACCCGGACAGAACCATCAGCAGGATCGGAACGAAAAGAATCGCTGTCCATGGAATGGTCGAAGCGATCAACTCGGCGACACGGCGAATGGAACTGCTCCATCCGGCGCGGCACAGGTGGTGGATCATGACGAAAAAGATCGCACCGAGACCAAATGAGAGGCAATAGATGAAGTTGGTCAGATAGGAATGGACCAAGTAGCGACTCGCGAGTGCCTGATCGGTTCCCCACAGGAACATCGCTCCACCAATCAATAGCCCGATCGCTCCCACCGCAAGCAGCGCGGTCGACTTGCTCCGCCAAGATTCAGGAAGGCGGATCGATGTCTCATCAGTCCTGTCGCTCATGTCCAGTCACTGCCCTAAACGGAAAACTGCGGAATGGTTTCTATCGACTTGCTGCATCATCCAGGAGAGGATTGCCGGTGGCTTTTCCCCAACCTAGTCATCCACCGTTGGATCCTGCCGCGGTCGCGGATTTTTCTTGCGGTACATCTTCTAGCCGTGCATCCTGGCTTCTCTGCAAAGCCTGGATATAGAGCACAATAGCCCATCGCTCCCTGGGTTCGATCGACCCCCCGTAGCCGGCCATTTTTCCCTTGCCATTGGTGATCGTGTAAAAAATTTGCCCGATAGGTTGGGCGACTACTTTCGGATCGTGGAGCGAGGTTGGAGGAAGCCAATAACCTTGGGCAAGCTGGTCGGCTCGGCGGGCAACCAACCCATCTCCAGTCCCGCTGATGCCATGGCAGACAGAGCAGTAGGTTTCGAATTTCTTCTTACCCAATGCGATCAGATCGCGATCGACAGGCAAAGGAAATTCGGTGATCCACGCTCGCTGAATTCCCATCGGCGCTGGCTGGGGTGCTGCGGCCTGGCCAGCATCGGCTGACGGGGGACTTTGCGCAGGAACCGCTGGAGGCGTCTGTGTCGCATTGGGGTCTGTCTGGGGTGCCGCTACTCCAGGAGATGGCTCCACCTTGGCATCCTGCCCGCCATCCTGGATCGGCTTCGCCACCAACTGATTGGCTTTCAAAAGTGCGGCGGTAGGCTGAGTCGGATCGTAGCCCAGATAAAATGGGTCGCTTTGATCGAGTTGTCCTCGAGCCACGGTACCAACAACCTGCGGCCGCATGGCTCGACCATCCGCGAAAATCGTTGTCTTCTGCTGCGGCTTCTTCTTTGGCTGGAAATCCATATCGAAGAAGACGTGCCAACGCGGCTTTTCACTGGTGCTGTTACGCATCACAAAAACCACCATCGCCGGAATCATCGAGGCGAGGATGACCGAACCGAGCGTGTAGTAGATCCAGGAGGGAACCGACGAGGAACTGCTGTCCTCTTCCACTTCGAAAAGCGCCTCGGGGTGCGACCCCTTCAGCAGATCATGGACGGCTTGGCTGTTGTAGTATTTGTCGCGGGAATCGACGTAAAGAAAGAACTTGTCGTCCGTGACGCGATCAAAGCGTGGGTTGGTGAATACCGGGTTGCTCAGTCGAGGCAGACGATTGAGGGCGATCATCCCGAGGAAACTCGTAAACGCACTGAACAAAACCGTCAGCTCAAACGAAACCGGAATAAATGCCGGCCAGCTCTTATACGGCTTCCCAGAGATGATGTACGGGTAGTCGATCGCATTCATCCAGACCTGCATCACCAGAGCGGTAGCCAAACCGCACAGGCCAGCGCACAAAACGATGAAAGGCAGAATGGTCGGCTTGATGCCTAACGCTTCATCGATCCCGTGAACGGGAAAGGGAGTGAACGCGTCGGTCTGCGTGTATCCAGATGCCTTCACCTTCCTGGCTGCATCCAGCAACGCAAGTTCGTCTGAAAACTCCGCCATCCATCCGAATTTCCTCGGTGGAGCGGTTGGCTTTGGCTTCTTCGCATGTGACTCGGCCATATCGATCACTTCTTCAGGCGTTGAACTATTTTTATTCCATCCACAACACAGCACTAACTGAGCCGGATCAATGATGATCCGCGTGATGCCCGTGATTCTGAATCGCTAGGATCCCTTTGACTTCCGACATCGCCACCACCGGCAGGAAACGGCAGAACAGAAGGAAAAGTGTGAAAAAGACCCCAAAGCTTCCAATCAGCATCGAGATATCCACCCAGGTTGGACCGTAGTAACCCCAGGAACTAGGAAGAAAGTCCCGGCTGAGCGAAGTGACGGTGATCACGAATCGTTCGAACCACATCCCAATGTTGACAAAGATCGAAACAATCACCATGAGAATCGGGGTGGAACGGAACTTCTTGAACCAAAACAACTGAGGCGAAATCACGTTGCAGGACACCATGATCCAGTAAGCCCACCAATAGGGGCCAAAGGCACGATTCATGAACGTGTAGGATTCGTAGGGGTTCTTGCTGTACCAAGCGATGAAGAACTCGGTGGCATACGCCAGGCCCACCAAGGTCCCCGTGGCAAGAATGATCTTGCACATGTTCTCCAGGTGCCTCAGCGTGATCAGATTCTCAAGGCGATAAATCTTCCGCATCGGAACCAGCAACGTCAGCACCATCGCGAAACCGCTGAAGATCGCTCCAGCCACAAAGTAGGGCGGGAAGATGGTGGTATGCCATCCAGGCAGCTGCGATACGGCGAAGTCAAAACTGACGACGGTGTGCACCGAAAGCACCAGAGGTGCTGCCAAAGCGGCCAAAAGCGTGTAGGCCTTCTCGTACCGTAGCCACTGACGGGACGAACCGTTCCAGCCCAACGAAAGGATGCCGTAGACCATTCTGGGAAGCCAGTGTTTCGACCGGTCACGAAAGGTCGCCAAATCGGGGATCATCCCCATGTACCAAAAGACCAACGACACCGATGCATACGTTCCGACTGCAAAAACGTCCCACAGAAGCGGGCTTCGGAACTGCGGCCACATCCAAAGATTCAAGCTGGGGTAGGGTGTCAACCAAAAAGCCAACCAGGCGCGACCGACGTGGATCCCAGGAAAAATCCCGGCACAGATCACCGCAAAAATGGTCATCGCTTCCGCTGCGCGGTTGATGCTGGTTCGCCAGTTCTGACGGAACAAAAAGAGAATCGCCGAAATCAGAGTCCCCGCATGCCCGATACCGACCCAAAAAACGAAGTTCACGATCGGCCACGCCCAGAAAACGGGAGACATGTTCCCCCAGATCCCCACCCCTTTATAAAAAAGGTAGCCGATCAACAGGACAAACATCAGCGCCAGCGATGAAGAAACAGCAAAGAGCAAATACCAGAGCTTCGGCTGCGGTTGCTCGGCAACTCGACACACCGTTTCGGTGATCGTATGGTAGGTGTGGTTGCCGGTCACCAGCGGTGCTCGCCGCCCCGGGGTCTCTTCGGTGTTGTCGATCTCGGTGGAAAGCACCTGGGAATCGGCATTGGTCGCAAACATAGGTCAGCCCATCGGTTGGCTAAAAAGGAATCAAGGGATCTTCGCGAAGCAGACTTCAGATCTTGTGCGAAACGGGTCGGGAATTCGTGGCGTGATCATGATCGCCGTGATCTTCATGCCCATCGTGATCACCATGGCCGCCATGACCTCCGTGATCAGGGATCTCAGGTGGATTGGCCTGCATTCGGTTCATCAGTCCTTCCGGAACGTTGCGAAGTCTGGCCAAGTACTGGGTCCGCGGCTTGATGTTAAGCTCCTCCAGCATCGCATAACTTCGCGGGCTTTGGAACAATTGCGCTACGCGGGTGGTGGGATCGGCCAGGTTGCCGAAAACGATCGCCTGCGTCGGACAGGCTTCCTGGCAAGCGGTTTGAATGGAACCGTCCTGAACGCGCCCATCTCCTTGCTGGCGAGCCTGAATCTTGCCGTTCTGGACTCGCTGAATGCAGTAGGTGCACTTCTCCATCACCCCACGACCACGCACGGTGACTTCAGGATTGAGCACGAGTGACTGCAGCTTGGTGTTGACCTTCTCGCGCCAATCCTGCCAACCGTAGAAGTACCCGTACTCCGTGTTGTAGTTGTAGTAGTTGAAGCGCCGCACCTTGTAGGGGCAGTTGTTGCCGCAGTACCGCGTTCCAATGCAACGGTTGTAGGCCATCGCGTTGATCCCTTCCTCCGTGTGGACGGTGGCTGCCACCGGGCAAACCTGCTCACAGGGAGCCGTTTCGCAATGAACACAGGCGACTGGCTGACTGACAATCGTCACGTCGGTCGGATCGTCAAATCCTTCGCCTTGCCGAGTCTTATCCATGTCGCACTGGAAGTAGCGATCGATCCGAAGCCAATGCATCTCGCGGCCTCTAGCCACCTGATCCTTGCCGACGACCGGCACGTTGTTTTCCGCCTGACAGGCCAACACGCACGCATTGCAACCAATGCACTTGTTGAGGTCGATGGTCATCCCCCACTGCGGCAGGAAAGGCATTTCCGCCTCGATCTTGTCGATCGGCTCCTTCCACAGCGATTCGTTCGCATGATGTGGTGCGTAGGTCTTGGGTGCGAAATCAGGGTGCTCCAGGAACTGCTTCAGAGTCCCTTCGCGAACCAAGGTCGGTGTTCGCCTGGCGATTTCTTCCAACCCACCTTCGTCGATCGCGAAGTGATCCTGGGTTGTTGCCAGCCGATACGGAATGGCGGTAGGACTGACCGAAACAGCGCCAAAAATCGGCTCCTTGCCAGGCTTCAGCCAGCCCGCGACGTCGTGACCGACACCCGTGCCCACCGACCCGGACAAGACGCGCCCATAACCCCGCTGGACGGCAATGGAACCCTCGGCCTGTCCAGGCACGACAAAAACCGGGAGGTCAATCGCGAATCCGTCGACCTTAATCGTCGCCTTGTTCCCCTGTTTGAGCCCCAGTGTGGCGGCTGTTTTGGGGCTGACGATCGCTGCGTTGTCCCAGGTCAGCTTGGTCACCGGTTGCGGTAACTCCTGTAGCCATGCGTTGTTGGCCAGTCGCCCGTCAAACAACGTATCGCTCGGATAAACCACCAACTCCAGGTTCCCCTGAACGATCTCCTGCTTGACGGCCGTTGGATCGATCGACGCGATATCGTCCAGCTTCAGATCTTTGTTGGAAATACTGGGAAGCAAATTGCGAGTCAGATAACCGCTGTGGAGAAGTTCGCGCCACTGGCGATCCGAAAGGTTCCCTCCGGACAACTGAGTGGCCGTCTGACGCACGTAGCTCTCAGAGCCCTCAAACGGAATCCCACCCAGACTGGAAAGCAACTCCATGGCGCTTCGACCACCCAACAGCGGCTCGATCAACGGTTGCCCAACGCCGTAGATTCCATCGACGTCCACGCAGTCGCTCCATGCCTCCAACGGGTGTGCTGCAGGGAGAACATAGCGACAGACCGCCGCCGTTTCGTCGACATAGTCCGCCAGATAAATCGAAAAAGGGATTCCCTCGAGTGCGTTATTGAGCGACAAACTTCGGGGCGAGCCGAAGACGGGATTATTGGCCAGCACGATGGCTGTCTTGATCTTCGAATCCCGAACCCTCTGGACAAACTCAGTTAAGTCGACTGACTTGATCTGCCCCAAACCACTCGGCGTATCGACCAGTCGCACCGCACCACCCAAGTTGCCAAGCTTGCTGTTCAGCCGAAGGGCCAACAACTGCACTGGCGCCGGCTGTCGTGGGCCCACCGCCACCAGCGACGCCCCTTCATTGGCGACCAAGTCGAACGCGATGCTCTGAATCGCTCGCTCCAGCCGATCCTCGAAGGACAATTCGCTGAAAGGTGTCGCCGATTCGACAGGCGCCGCGCGATCTCCAGCAATTCGAGCATCGACTGCCGCCTCGATGCGAGCCAGGACCGAACCGATGTCAGAACTTCGAACAGGCAGACGGAAATCGGCAGCGCTCCCGGTGACGCTGTAAAGGCTCTCGATAGCGTAAAGCCGGTTCATCGACCCGGTGGTGTCTGGCGTTCGACCAGAAGCGAACTGGTGAGCGTATCTCGAAGCCAAGGGGTCAGTCCCCAAGAGATCGGCATCCAAGGCCACAATGACTTTGGCCGCATCCAGCCGGTAGGAGAGTTTGGCGTTGGGCACCCCGAGCGATTCGAGCGCTTTCCGGACCGGTGAACCATCGAACGGCTCGTAGTGCACCAACAGCACATCGGGATACTTCTCCTGGAACTGAGCCAGTAGGCGGAGCATGGATGGGCTGCTGGTGGCTTCGAAAATCACCGCAGTTCCTGCCCCCAGCGAAGAAGCAATTTCCTGCGCGCCCTTGGCGATCAATTCCTGCACCGCCTCCGAATCCATGATCGTCCTGGAGTTACGGACGATGCTGGCCATGGCGTTGTAGGAGTTGGAGGCCGCTCCGTCGCCACTGAGAAACGCCTTCGAGCTTGCAGCCACTTCGGCGCTCTGAGCGATCGCCTCTCCCAGGCGGTCCGGGTCGTACAGCGACAAGATCGAGGCCTGGGATATCGCGTCCAGACCGACCTGCTTGAACTGCTTTTCCTTGCCATCCTGAAACTCGGACGCAGCGCTGACATCCAGCGAAGGATGGTCGGGATTGCCCCGCAACTGAATGGGCCTCCCATCCAGACTGGTCACCAAGGCGTGAACGATTCGCCCCGCCCACTCAAAATTCGTCGCGAAATAGGTCGGCACGCCCGGGATGCGACCCTCCGGCGAAGCGGTGAACGCAGCAAACTCCTCTTTGTAGTAACGGCAACCCGAAGCAGCACCGAAACTTAAAGAGGCACCCATCAACTGCAGCCAACGACGCCTCGACACTCCCTCGGGAAACTCCGAGGCTGCTTGAGGGAATTCACGCTGCAAGAACTCCTGGAACTCTGGTCGGTTCTCCAGGTCCGCAATGCTACGAAAATATCGCTTCATACCGTTCCCGGTCTTTGTTGGAGGGTTCATCGATGGCACACCGCGCAGTTGGTCATGGGGTGAATCTGATTCTTTTCCTTCAGCTCTCGCCCCAGTTCAGCCGCATCGCGACCGATGTCGGATGCCTTCCAGTCCAGCTTCGTCACGAATTCGACCGGCCGCAGATGCTCTTCAGGGTTTCGATGGCAGTCGACACACCAAGTCATCGAAAGCTCCTTGGCCTGATAGACCTCTTCCATCTTGTCGATGCGTCCGTGGCAGGTCACGCAACTGACACCGCGATTGACATGCGCGGAGTGGTTGAAATAGACGTAATCAGGCAAACGGTGAATGCGAACCCACGGAATCGACTCCCCAGTGCGCCAGCTGTCATGGACCGCCTTCAATTTGGGGCTCGACGAGTGAACGGCAGAGTAAACAGGCGGACCCGAGGGACTCATCGGACTGTGGCAGTTGATGCACGTCTGCGTGGCCGGCACACTGGCGTGGGCAGCCTTGTCGACGGAGGTGTGGCAATAACGGCAGTCCATCTTCAACTGGCCAGCATGAATCACGTGGCTGAAGGGAACCGGTTGCCCAGGCTGGTACCCGATGTTCAACGTCACCGGGTCGGTGACCCCAAGAAACATCGGTGCTGCAAATAGCAAACCACCGCCAAGAAGCGCCAGCCCCAAAACAGCCAAAAGACGGTTGGTCCAGCGAGGAAATAGGAAGCGTTCCATGGATTGATCGTTTCCGCAAAAACCGGAATCGTATAGTGCTCGTCTGCCCCGATGACACCCTGAGCCGCCAATCGGAAAACCCGACAAAACGATTCTCAGCGGATCATGGAACAAGCCGATTGCCCTAAGACGGACTCCCCAAAAATAAACGATTGCACAAAGCTTGGGTAGGGAAACCGAAACTCCTCGACGCAGCTACGCTGCGAAACCCTCCCAGTATCGTTACCGAAAGGCCGGAACTTCAATAGCAACCTTTCATTTGCGACAAATCGTCGCACTCTGGCGTAGGTGCAGAGAAAGCCAGAACCACCTACCACTCTGAGCAAAGAACGACGGCGCCAAGCTCACCCTGGGTTCCCGGGAGCTGGAGGTGCCGTCACCTTCAGGCGACTGAGCCCTCCATCGACACCCAAGACCTGACCGGTGATCCAGGAGGCTCGTTCCGATAGGAGGAATTCGATCGCTTGCGCCACTTGAGAGGGTTCTCCTAGACACCCAAGCGGGTGGAGCGACCTGGATGCCTCCGCCGACCGTGGATTCGACCAGATTCTCTCGGTCATGGGGGTCTGAGTCAGCCCTGGAGCAATCGCATTGACCCGAATTCGCCGCGCCGCATAGGTTGCCGCCGCAGAACGAACCAATCCCTCAATACCTCCCTTCGCGGCAGCAATCGCCTCATGATTACTTAGCCCAATCGACGCCGCTGCGGAACTCATCAGAACGATCGAAAGGCCATTTCCAACCACGCCACCCCCTCCAACCGAGTGGTATTTCGTGGCGACTCGGACCACTCCAAATGCGGTAGTCAAGTTTTGTGCAACCGTAGCCTGCCAGTCGGTGGGAGAGGTCAAATGCGCCGGCTTCAGCAATACACTCCCCGCCAGACAGACGATGCCGTCGATTCCAGTGAGATTCGATGCCGCGAATTGGTAGGCCCTTTCCAATTCGTCCCAGTCCGCCGCGTCCGCTCGCGCAGCACCCCCGCCGAACTCGCTTCGCCACTGTTCCAAAGCATCTTCACGACGCCCAATGGCAAACACCTGATCTCCCCTCGCCACCAACATAGCGCTGAGCGCCCGACCAATTCCACCCGTGGCACCAACGATGACCACTCTCATTTCATCAACCCTTTTCGATCCACCCCAAGGAATCACGTCAAGCACGGACAGCGAAAACCGAAAACTCCCGCCGACAATTCGCAACCTGATCGGGCCAAATACGGGAACATCGTTGAACCGCTCCCGAACGATAGCAACAAGCCAAGATCACGAACCGAACCCCCCAAAAGAATGGCTTTCCGAAAATTAGGACCATCCCAAAAATCAACTCGCGCCTGGAACTTCAACTGCCTGGCGTCCCATCTCCCCACCGCCACCCCTCAAACATACCCCCCTACAAAAAATGTTACCCCACCAAAAAACCACCAAATCAGGTGGAAAAATCAAAAGGTGGGTGGCACCAATTGAGATAGGTGGGTGGCACCAATTTAAAAAACCACCCGAAGGGGCTGTCTTAGGTGGCGAGAACTTCGTGTTTGATGGACGATAGCCTTCGCAGGTTTGGGGGAGGCCGAATCCATTCGGTAAGTAGGAACGGATCGGGCCGACGAAGCCTGCGGGCAGTGGAGGATCCAACAGTTGAGTGGCAACGATAAAACCCCATGGGAGGCCTGATCGACCCCACGTCGCCTCTCATCCGCTACCGCTCCCATCAACCCCCCCCACAAGAATTGGAACCCAACCCAGAAACCACCAAATCAGGTGGAAAAATCAAAAGGTGGGTGGCACCAATTGAGAAAGGTGGGTGGCACCAATTTAAAAAACCACCCGAAGGGGCTGATTGAAGTGACCTCGACTTCGGGGTCGGTGGTTGATAGCCTTCGGCGGTTTGGAGGAGGTCATGTCCGTTCGGTCAGGAGGAGCGGATCGGCCGACGAGCTCTCGAAGCAGGAGTCATGCCATGAACCACGGTTTTTTCGGTTGGATCCGTGAAGGAGTCAAGCAGTCGGTCCTGCTTGGTGTTCACGACGCAATGCAGGCGATGGGTTCGCCGGAAGAGCAGAAAAACCTTCCGAAAAGTGTCTCTCAGTGGATGGCGGCTCAACCTCTCCCCGAATCCTCTCACGACGCAGCGAGCCAACTCCCCGGTCCCGCCCGCAAATCGGATCGAAAGAGGCTTGGCCGATCGTTGAAAGACCTCGACCTGAAGCCGCCGGCGCAACCATGATCGATTCGCCTGAGGATGCCAGTCGCTCCGATCCACCCGATCGGTCTCCCCAACAACTGGCCATTCAGATGATGGAATGGGATCGGCTGAGATGGAGTTGCGAGTTGCATGACGGCCTGATTCAGTCGATCGTGGCCGCTCAGTGGCAGGTCGAAGCATGCGCAGCATCTTGGCGGCGGGGTGCGGCGCTAACGGAAGAAGATTGGCAGCAGCTATCTCACCTGTTGCAAGAGGCCGCCACCGACGGTCGGCGTTGGATGAACCAGTTGAGACGTGGCTGGGATTCTCCGACCGACCCTTTGGAGGTCCATTTGCAACAACTGGTCGCCTCCTTTCGGGAGGCATACCCCGAAATCGCTTGGCAGTTCGACTGGCGATCGACCTCGCATTCCCCAGTCCCGGGTAGCGATTTGGCGCTCACGATGCTGCGGATCGCCGAAGAGGCTCTTCGCAACGCCGCGCAGCACAGCCATTCCCCCCAAGTCCGTATCGAAGTGGCTTGGGATGCTGCGGCCCGACGTTTCCTTTTGGAGATTGAGGACCATGGCCGGGGATTCGATGCCGCCAAACTGCCTCCAGACCATTTCGGGATCCGAGGAATGGCGACTCGTGCCCAATTGGTAGGGGGGCGCATCGAGATCCGGTCCGCCCCGCAGACCGGTACTCATATTCGATTTCTCGGCCCGGCAACCCCCACCTAGCCGACTGGGCCATCCAACGCATGAATCTCCTTCGTGCATCCATCTTGACCGCAGAAGATCGCCATCCTCCTGGCCGGCGGGGTCATTGGGTACACTGAAACTTTCCGGAATGATGCTTGGCTTGCCGAGCACATCGAATCGCTTCCCTTTCGTTTCCCTAGGAGTGTCGCTCATGCGTTCCCTTCGCTGGCCATGGTATCTGGTGGCAGGTCTTTCGATACTGATTCCCCAAGCCAACGCCCAGGAAGGGGAACGCCCCTCCTCCAGCAAACCCCTTAGAGAAAGCCCTTCTGTGACCAACGATCCTTGGCAATGGTTGGAAGACGTCAGCGGCGACAAGGCGCTCGACTGGGTCCGTGCACGAAACGCTCTGTGCCAGAAAAAGCTGGAGTCGGATCCTGCGTTTGAGCCGCTGCGGCAATCGCTCCTCGAAATCCTCGATTCCAACCAGCGCATCCCAATGGTCAGCAAGCGAGGCGATTACTACTACAACTTCTGGCGCGACCAAAAGAACCCCAGAGGGCTCTGGCGACGGACCACGCTGGACGAGTACCGAAAGGACCAGCCCGCTTGGGAAGTTCTGCTGGATCTCGATCAACTGGGCGAAAAGGAAGGCGAGAGCTGGGTCTGGAAACGAGCTTCGATCCTGCGACCTAGCTATCGACGAGCGCTGGTCACCATGTCGCGAGGTGGCTCAGATGCCGATGTGACGCGAGAATTCGATCTGGAAACCCGCAGCTTTGTCGAAGGGGGTTTCGATCGGCCCGAGTCGAAGGGAGGAATGGATTGGATCGACGAGGATCACGTCTTTATCTACAGTGACTTCGGCAACGGCTCGATGACCACCTCAGGCTATCCTCGCATCGTCAAACGATGGAAACGAGGCACTCCGCTGGAATCGGCAGAGACCGTTTTCGAAGCTTCGCTGGAGGATATGTCTGCATCGGGAATGCACGATGATTCCCCTGGGTTCGAGCGAAGCTTTCTGGTGCGTAACGTCGCGTTCTACAACGACGAACTCTATTACCTGCCTCCTACGGGCAGCGCCGTCAAAATCGATGTCCCTAACTCGGTCAACAAATCGGTCTTCCGAGAATGGCTTTGCCTGGAACTGCGGGAGCCATGGGAAGCGGGTGGCCAGAGCTTCGCCGCCGGAAGCCTTCTGGTGACTCGCTTCGACGATTTCCTCTCTGGAAAACCGAAGTATCAAGTCCTCTTTGAACCGACCGAAACTTCCGCCTTGGCCAGCTTTTCTTTCACGCGCGATCATCTGGTGCTGAATGTGCTAGAAGATGTCAAGAATCGTCTGATCGTGTGCACCCACCGCGAGGGCAACTGGTCCAAAGAACCGCTGAAAGGTTCCCCGGACTTTGGAACGCTCAGTTTCATGCCGGTCGATCCGGATGAGTCCAACGCCTATTTCCTCACCAGCACCGATTACTTGACTCCCACCACGTTGCTCTACGGACAGGTCGGGGAAGCTCCCGAGAAGTTGAAGAGTCTGCCTGAATTCTTTCCATCGCAGGGGCTGCAGATCGAGCAGCATTTTGCGACCAGTCGAGACGGGACGCGGGTCCCCTACTTTCAGGTCTCGCGCAAAGATCTTCCGCTCGATGGCGAACAGCCAACGCTGCTCTACGGCTACGGCGGTTTTGAAATCTCCTTGCAACCTTCTTACAACGGCTCGGTCGGCCGCGCCTGGGCCAGCCAAGGTGGTGTCTATGTCGTAGCCAACATCCGCGGAGGTGGAGAGTATGGTCCCCGATGGCACCAAGCCGCACTGCGCGAAAATCGACTCAAGGCCTACGAGGATTTCGCTGCGGTGGCTGAGGATCTCGTCTCCCGGAAAGTCACCTCACCCAAGCGGTTGGGAATCCAGGGTGGAAGCAACGGTGGACTTCTGGTCGGCAACATGGTGACGCTCTATCCAGAGCTCTTTCAGGCTGCCGTCTGTCAGGTGCCGCTGCTAGACATGCAGCGTTACCACAAGCTTCTGGCGGGAGCATCCTGGATGGCTGAGTATGGCAACCCAGACAAACCAGAAGACTGGACTTTCATCCAGCGATTCTCCCCCTACCACAATCTGCGAGAAGACCGTCGCTACCCCAGCGTTCTTTTCACCACATCGACGAAAGACGATCGGGTCCACCCGGGGCACGCACGCAAGATGATGGCCAAGATGGAATCGATGGGCTATCCAGTCCTCTATTACGAGAATATCGAGGGAGGCCATGGTGGCGCGGCCAACAACCAGCAAAGCGCCTACATGCAGGCGCTGGCCTACACATTCCTTCGCCAGCAATTGATGTCCACCAAGTAGTCACCGACGCTGGCCTGGGAGATCACCGCCCAATCGGGGATCCGAACAACTCGATCCCCGACCCCTCGGCTCATCCCTCAACCGCTGCCGGACCGGCCCCCTCCGCCGCTTCGACTTCCCATTGCTGCGATCGCTGTAGGGAAGTGGCAGCTTGTTGATGATCCAGCGTATCACAAAGAACCCGGCCGTCGCGCAGGACGACATTGCGTCTTGCGTGACGCGCCACCGCCAAATCGTGAGTCACAAGAATCACCGTCAAGTGATGCTCTTGATTGAGCTTCAGGAATAGATCGATCACTTCGCGACTGGTGCGTGTATCGAGGTTCCCTGTCGGCTCATCGCCCATCAGGATCGATGGCTTGGCTGCCAGAGCTCTTGCGATCGCCACGCGCTGCTGTTGCCCCCCGCTGAGCTGGCTGGGGTGATGGTCCATCCTGTCCCCTAGCCCCACCATCTTCAGCAGCTCCTGTGCCCGGTCTCGCCGCGTCCGCGCCGAAGTCGCCTCCCCGTACAGCATCGGCAATTCGACATTCTCTAAAGCGCTGGTGCGGGAGAGCAGATTGAAGTTCTGAAATACAAATCCAATTTGCCGATTGCGGATCCTCGACCGCTGATCTCGCGTCATCGTGACGACTTCCTCGCCATCCAGCAGATAGCTGCCCGAGGTGGGACGATCCAAACACCCTAGGGTGTTCATCAAAGTCGATTTTCCTGATCCGCTGGGGCCGATCAACGCGACCGATTCCCCACGATCGATCGACATCGTGATGCCATCCAGAGCGTTTACCTCAACATCCCCCAGTCGATAAACCTTCCGGACGTCGTTCAGTTGAATCAGTGGCACGAATGTCTCCCATCATTCTTCTAGTGCACCTCGCCAAGGAATTGCCGAGGGGCGGCGACCTGGCTGCATCAGCTTGGAGCATTCCAAGAGATTTGGCAAGCAGCGTGCATTCACCAAACGTCGTGCCGACGCCCTCAACCCCACCTGCCCTCATCGAACCCCGAAACCGCATCTTCCCAGCATCGCGTCTGCTCGATTGCTATGGTATTGATCGCTCCGTTGTGGCAACATGCAAGCGTCTCGTGGCTCAGGACAGGTCCCTTCGCGCTTTGTCAGCGCAACCACTAGGGCTCAACAAGACCATCGGACCCACCCACGACCTCCAGGAGATGATGCTCATGCTTCGCCATTTTTCTACTTTCCTGATGGGGACCCTCTTCGGTGCCGCCCTGATGGCTGGCTTGCTTCACTATTACTTGGTTCGCGACCAAGAAGGATTTCATCTGATCCGAAAGGTGACCCCCAAACTCAATCGGCCTTATCATGACATCCGCAGCTATGGTGCCGAAGACTGGCAAAGCCATCCCGACCTGGGACTGTCGCTGGCGCGAGCCAACCGCACGGGCGCCATCGGTGAATCGATCCTAAAGCCCTGGAAGGACGCAGCCACCCAGGTGCTCCCACCCGCCGGAACGCCTCGCTAGATTTTCAACCTCCCCCGTCCAGTTCGCTCGCATCGGGCTGGGGGGGAAAGTGATGGGAAAATGGGGTTCTTGCGATCTTTCCCCGCTGAGGCTGCTGGGGCGATCGGCTATAATCTGGGTTCCGTGGGAGAGCCCCTGGAGCGGTCTGGTGCCGAGCATTTCTCGTGTCGGCCATGCTGTCCCCGTCTGGGTGCACTGCTGGCACCCAGCCCCCGGCATGGGGAGCCTCTTCCTGGATGGATGGATCGAGTTTCATAGCCCAAAGCGACAACGAGAAGACCATGAGCAACGGCGCTTCCGAGCAGCCTGAACAGGATCTCCCCAACGACGAATCGATGGCGCTCGATCGCTCCGACTATAGCGGAGACGATCTGAAGCACCTGAGCGACCTGGAGCATGTCCGGGAACGGCCGTCGATGTACATCGGCGACACGACGCTCAAGGGACTTCACCACTTGGTCTACGAAGTCGTCGACAACTCGATCGACGAAGCGATGGCCGGTCACGCCAAAACCGTCTCGGTGACGATCAACGCCGATGGCTCGGTGACCGTCGAAGACGATGGTCGTGGCATCCCGACCGACCGCCACGCCCAACTTTCGGAAATGCTCCAGCGCGAGGTAAGCACGCTGGAAGGCGTGATGACGGTTCTGAAGTTCGGAGGCAAATTCGAGAAGAAGGCATACCAGACTTCCGGTGGTCTCCACGGGGTCGGTGTGACGGTCGTCAACTTCCTCTCGCAGTGGTGCGAAGTCGAAGTCAGCCGCAACGGCCAGGTCTGGATGCAGACCTACGAACGGGGTGTGCCGACCTCTCCCGCCAAACAGGTCCGGACGACCTCGCGCCGTGGGACCAAAACCACCTTCAAACCCGATGGCCAGATTTTCCCCAACACCAAGTACAACTACGACACCCTCCAAAAGCGACTCCAGGAACTCGCCTTCCTCAACAGCGGCGTTCGGATTCGATTAAGGGACGAACGCCAGGGACAGGGTGATGAGTTCTACTATGAACGAGGGATTGTGGAGTTTGTCGAGCATCTGAATCGTGCCAGCGACGTCCTGCATGAAGATGTCATCCTGATCGAAGGCAAACGGGATGATGTTGGCTATTCGATCGCATTTCAGTACTCGGGCGAATACACAGAAAACCTTCAGTCCTACGTCAACAACATCCATACGATCGAAGGCGGAACCCACGTCTCAGGGTTCCGGTCGGCTCTCACCCGTACGCTCAACACGTATGGAAAAAAGGAAAATCTATTCAAAGACCTCACCCCCACGGGCGACGATTTTCGCGAAGGTCTGACCGCGGTGATCAGCATGCGTGTCGGTCATCCTCAATTCGAAGGCCAGACCAAAACCAAACTGGGCAACGGGGAGATCGAGGGAATCGTTAACACGATTGTCGGCGAAGAACTGGCCAAGTACCTGGAAGAGAACCCCAAGGCAGCCAAAACCATCGTCAAGAAGGGACTGCTGGCTGCCGAAGCGCGCGAAGCGGCCAAGAAGGCCAAAGACCTGCTCCGCAAACGCAAGGATGCGCTGGGTGGAGGTGGTCTGCCCGGTAAGTTGCGAGATTGCATCAGCAACAAAATGGAAGAGTGCGAACTCTACCTGGTGGAAGGTGACTCGGCAGGCGGATCGGCTGAGGGGGGGCGTTTTCGCGACACCCAGGCGATCCTGCCTCTGCGAGGCAAGATCATCAATGCCTACAAGAGCCGCGAAGACAAGGTGCTCAACAACGAAGAAGTCCAAAGCATGATCCAGGCGATCGGTTGCGGCATCGGAACCGATCAGGATGTCGGGAAGCGAAGATACAACCGAATCATCATCATGACCGACGCCGATGTCGATGGCTCTCACATCCGAACCCTGCTGCTCTGCTTCTTCTACCGACAGATGTACCAACTGGTTGCTGGCGGCCACGTCTACGTCGCGCAGCCTCCTCTGTTCCGCGTGGTGCGAGGCAAAAAGGAAAAGTACTACGTTCACTCCGACGAAGTCATGAAGCAGCAATTGCTTGAAAAAGGACTTTCCGACAGCCGCTTCGTCGATGACCAGGGGAAGGTGATCGAAGGGGATCAAATGCGGAGACTTTGCACCACGCTCGCTTCGGTCGAAGAAGCGATTCTGGCGCTGGAGCGACGCGGCATCAGCCTTCGCACCCACTCCGAACGGATCGATCCCCAAACGCTCCGGATGCCGGTCTACCACTTGGTCTACAAGACCGAGGAGCACTGGTTCACCACCCGGGAGCAGCTGGATGGGTATCTCAAGAGCCGCAACATCGCCACCGAAGCGACCACCATCGACTCCCTAGAGACCGAAGAAACGCTCGATCCCGACGGCGATGGCCAGCTCTACGGGGACAAACCCTACATCATCGAACTGCATGAAGTGCGGACGATCAATGGCGGCCTGAAGGAACTGGAAGCCTTTGGCTATGGAATCGAACAGCTGCTCCCCAAAGATCGTACCGGCTTCACGGAACCGCGATTCCGGTTGCTGCGGGAAGAATCCGAAATCGGGCTGGAAGATCTCCGCGCCCTGCTGCCAGCCATCCGATCGGCCGGCGAAAAAGGACTTCAGATCACCCGCTTCAAAGGTCTGGGCGAAATGAACGCGGAAGAGCTTCGTGAAACCACCCTCGATCCGTCCAACCGCACGATGATCAAGGTGACGCTAGTCGATGCCGCTGCCGCCGATGAAATGTTCCGGGTTCTGATGGGAGATAAAGTGGAACCTCGACGCCAGTTCATCGAGAAGCACGCCCTGGATGTGAAAAACCTCGACGTCTGACGGTCGCTAGACACGATCAGCGTCGAGACACTCGTCGATGCGTCTCGCCATCGCCGTCGACTTTGCCTACCGGCTGCCATCCGCCAACCGATGGCTGCTGGTGATGATTGGGATGGATCAATTGGGATGGATCAATCCGACTTCGGTAAGGAAGCATTCGATGCGCGGTCGCCATGCCGGCTTTTTGGACCTTGCCTCAGCGGAATTTCCACGACGCATCCAAACCACACCGCGCGATACAGCACTGTGCGATACAGCACTGCGCTATTCCACGTGGCCCATGTGGCTGTTTGCCCTCTGCTGGCTGACCCTCTCCGATCCTCAAGCATTGCAGGCGCAAGAATCGTTGCCGGTCGAATTGCCTGAAGGGTTCACCATTCAACTGGTCGCTTCCGATGAACTGGTCCACGACGCATTCTGCATGACGCTCGATCCGTCCGGTCGTCCCGTGATCTCCGGTCCCGCCTACATCCGAACGCTGGTCGATACCGACGGAGACGGACGATTCGACAAAGGAATCCCATGGACCGGTGCGATTCGCCAGGGAGCTCAGGGGCTCTGGGCTGAAGGCAAGTACCGGTTCTGGGTCGCCGATGGCGGACTGTGGCGCAGCGCCGACAACAACGGGGATCTGGTCGCCGATACCCCGCCTGAAAAACTGCTGACGCTGACGACCGGAGGCGAGCATCATGCGCACGCGATTCGTCGGGGACCCGACGGATGGTGGTATCTGATGGCTGGAAATCACGCCGAAGGGATCCAGCGCTTGAAAAGTGACGCAGATGCCGCCATTCCTGCCGCGAGGGCCGGAACCCTCTGGCGCATCAGCCCCGATTTCCAGCGCCGGGGTGTCGTCGCTCATGGACTCCGCAATGCCTACGACTTCGATTTTCTACCCGATGGTCAGCCCGTCACCTACGACAGTGATGGAGAACGGGATATCACCCTTCCATGGTACCGCCCCACTCGAATCCTAGTCCTCAGCCCCGGGTCCGATGCTGGATGGATCGGTGAGTGCGCTCGCGATCCCGATTATCGATTCCTGATGCCCCGCACCCTGGCCTCATTGGGGCGAGGTTCGCCAACGGGCGTCGCCGTCTATCAGCACAGCCGCTTTCCCCCGAAGTACCGCGGCGCCGTCCTGGCCCTCGATTGGACTTTCGGGCGCATTTTGGCGGTCTACCCGGAACGCGTCGCCGTCTCCGCCGATCACCCCGACGCCAAACGACTTCGATTGGGGGCCGAGACCTTCCTCAAGTCGACCGGCAGTGCAGGCTTTGCAGCGACCGACCTGGTCGTCGAACCTTCTGGCAGCCTCCTAGTTAGCGTCGGCGGAAGAGGAACCCGTGGGGCGATCTATCGGATTGATTACCAAGGACCAGTCGAAACGCCTACGATCTGGAGAGATGCCAATAGCGACGAACGCAATCTGCCCCCACCCCGATCGCTCGATCTGGCCCAAGCCGAACAGGCCGCCAAGCTGCTCCAGGCAAACGCCGCACTCGAATCGCACCAAGTCACTTCCGCCCGACAACTAGCCGGCGACCGCATTCAGGAAGTGCTGGCCGAAGCATCGGTGGGGAACTGGAGCTATCAGGAAAAACGGCTCACTGACGCCGCTAGGCTCCAGGCAGCCCGGCAACTGCTCGCCATTCCCGGAACAATGATCAGCCCCCGGACGATCGATCGCTGGCTGGCCGATCCTGTGGTGGAGCTTCGGGCGATGGGATGGCGAGCGATCGGATGGGGCAAGACCAATGGCACGCCCAGCGACTTAGGAACCTGGCAAAAGAAAGCGGCCGATTTGGTGGCCCAACCAGCAAGTGACTCCCCTGGATATGCGACCGACTGGGGGGAGTGGATGACGCCGGTCGACCAACTGGCTGCCTGGGAATGCATCGGCTGGAGGCGCTGGACTCCCAATAGCGATTCACTGCCCCTGGTACTTTCGGACAGCACCCTTAGCCAGGTCAGGCTGTGGGCCCTATCGCGCCGCCGCATTCGCCAGGGGAATGAGTTGCTTCAGAGATTGGCCGATCTCCACTACGCTGCTGCCCCAAGCGGACTGGAAGGAAGAGTGCTGGATGGCCTCGCCTCGGAAGTCTCCCAGAAGCAATGGCCGACCGACGAATCGGCGATGCAGCAACTGCTCACGCATCTTCAAGCGGCGATTGGAGACCTCCGCCACGAAGTGCCGCCCCATTCTCCGACAGCCAAAAACAGCTTTTTCGACAGCTATCGATCTCGGTTTTCCGAGCGTTTTGACCCCAAGGTGCGCGATGGCTGGTCTCGATGGTTGCTGGCGACCATCCAGCAGGCAGGCAGCGACGGCAAGATCGATCTCCAAGTGGAAGCGATCCGAACCCTGGCGATGATGCGCCCAACACTAGCCGACGTCCCACAAGTCGCTTTGGCTCTGATCGACAGCAAAAGCCACCCCACCTCTGATCTCCATGCGCTGGCGCTGCTGGCCAGTTGTACCCACCCTGCGACTCCTGAACGTTCCGATGAGGTCGCCGGTGCACTCCTGGGAATCGAACGCAAGGTGAAGAAGCGAGGTCTCAACACCGACAGCCAGTGGCAGAGTCGATTGAAAGATCTTTGGGACGCCTTGCTGGCCGGCGACCCAAATCTACCTGCTCACCTGATCGCGCAGCCCGGCTTTGGTTCGTCCGATTCGCTTCTCTGGGCGCGATGGCTACCCGCGCCACTGCACCCAGAGGCTCGCAAAAGAATGCTCGACCGCATGCTGGAGAGTGAGCCAACTTCATGGAGCCCGGAGATGGTGCGTTGGGTCTTGGAGTCGTCGGAAGATCCCAGGTCTGGAGAATGCCTCCGCGTCGCCTGGAAGGAACCGGCTCTGCGCGGCGCCGTCCTCGCGACGCTCGCGCGACAGACCGCATTAGCCGAAGGCTGGCAGGAGCCTCTACTGGAACGCTTGGCATCGCCCGATCGCTCCGGTTGGATCGACTCCTGGACTGCTTTACGCAAACTCCCTTCTGGCCCACCTGAGGAGGAACTTCAGTCCCTCACCGAGTTCCTGGTCCGCTCGGGCAAGCCACCCGAAGGGATCAAGCCCTCCGAATTGCTCGAACGACTGCAGAACGCTGCCCAGGCCCTTTCGCTTCCTTCCATCCCCGACCAACTGAATCCCGAGCCATGGCTGCAGTTGCTTGGGCAGGCCGGCCCGGAGTCGGTGGAGCTTCAGGCGAGATTGCAGGCGTTGCAAAGTCCTGGGGATTGGCAGGATCGCGTCGCTCAGGCCAAGGGTCGATCCGGGGATACCCAGCGCGGCAAACTGCTCTTTCAACAAACTCGATGCGCGCAGTGCCATAACTCCAGCACCGCCTTGGGGCCCGACCTGGCAGGTGTCTCACGGCGATTTGCCACCCAGGATCTCTGGGAGTCGATTTTCGAACCAAGCAAGTCGATTCCCGACCGCTACCAAGCCTACCGAGTCCTGACGGTCGACGATCAGGTGTTGGTGGGCCTGACGATCTATCGATCGGCCGATGGGATCCTCCTGCACTTGGCAGATGGACAGGTCGCGCGCGTCAGCCAGGAAGATCTTTCCAGCATCCAGCCATCGCCCCTTTCATTGATGCCATCCGGACTGCTAGACGGACTCGACCCGCAGCAGTTGGCCGATCTGCTGCGCTACCTGGAAACGCTTTAGTCCGCAGGAAACTTGCTGACAGGATCGGATGGTTGCGATGAGCGGCGAAATGGAGGGGAGAGGCGCAGGGGAACGGAAGGAAGTGCCGGCCTGGCAGCTGCCGCCGGGTGTTTGCCGTGGTGCCTGGGACTACGCTCATCTGCCATCGATCGCTCAGCAATACGATGCTTTCCATGACGGACATCCGCTGCTGCATTTCGATCAGCAGTTCATCGCTCAGCAGATTCAAGACGTCGACCGGCACCGCTCGCCCGTTGGCTATGATCTGGGCTGTGGTACCGGTCGCCATCTGATCGCGCTGGCGCAGATGGGATGGCGAATGGTTGGGGTCGACTTGAGCGAGTCGATGCTGGAGCAAGTGAGGATCAAAGCCGCCAGCCTGGGGCTCCAGGAGAAGATCACAACGCATTTGGCCAATATGGTCCAGCTGGATTCGATCCCCGATTGCAGTGCCGATCTCGTCCTCTGCATGTACAGTTCGCTGGGTATGGTCCGCGGACGGAAGCATCGCCAGCAGGTACTGCGCCAAGCGGCGCGCATCCTGAAGCCGGGCGGCCAGTGGATTGTGCATGTGCATCATCGCGGTACTTGGTGGCGGGAACCCCAAGGCTGGTGGATGCAGGCCAAGCAGTTCTGGCGATCGATCGCCGATTCTCAGTGGGAGTTTGGCGATCGCGTCTATCCCTACCGGGGCCTGCCCAACATGTATCTGCACATCTACAGTGGAAGTGAATTGCGGCAGGACCTCCAGCAGGCAGGGCTGCAGATCGAACAGTGGTGCTGGCTGAACGATCGTTCCAGCGGGCCGCTGGAGGCCAGTTGGTGGCTGCCAAGCCTTCGAGCAGGTGGGATGATTGTGGCCGCCAAGCGGCGATGAGTCACCCCGGAAGATCACTCGCCCTTGCAGGCGAACTTAAGAAAGCGACGATCCGCTGATGGATCACCTCGGGTGTCTGCGTCGCATCGACGACAAGCGTCTTGCTGGACGCGTGAGGGAGCTGCGTCAGGAATCCATCGCGAACCCGCTGAAAATAGTCCCGCCCCCTTTTCTCCAGCCGGTCCTGAGGTCCTTTCATTCGCGACATCGCCAGCTCCACTGGCAAATCCAAAAGGATGGTGATATCCGGCGACAACTGCTGTGTCGCGACGGCACCCACCTCCCAAAGCGTCTCCATGGGCAACCCGTGGCCTGCCCCCTGATAGACGACGTTGGCCAGCAGAAAACGGTCTGAGATGACCCACTTTCCGGCTTCAAGAGCCGGGACGATTCGCTGGGAAACCAGCTGAGCGCGAGCCGCCATGTAAAGCAGCATTTCGGCAACCGGCGATATTGGAATCTCCTCGCGATGCAGCAAGAGATCGCGCACCGCTTCCCCCAGGGGCGAACTGCCCGGATCACGAACCAGCTCGCAAGGGATCTGCTGACCTTTTAGCCACTCGGTCAGCATCTGGATCTGCGTCGACTTGCCAGCCCCATCGATTCCATCAAATGCCAGAAACACCATGGACTTCCTTGTCGCTTCAGTCTCGCAGTGGAGAAATCGCCTTCTGCAGCGTCGCCCGCATCACATCGGCAGGAGGCTCCAATCCCGTAAACAGCTTGTACTGATAGCAGGCCTGCCGGATGAACATGTAGCTGCCGGTCAGCACGGGACAGCCCTGCTTGCGAGCCGTCTTGACCAGCAAGGTCGACTCCGGGTTGTAGACGGTGTCGAAAACCAGGGTGCTGGCATCCAGATGCTCGCCGTCGTACGGGGTGTTGTCGACATCGGGGAACATGCCGATGGGAGTTCCGTTGACGATCAGCGCTGGTCGGACATCGTAGCGGGAATCCCAGGAGATCGCCTTGGCACCGATGGCCCGCGCCAGCGATTCCGTCCGCTCCATGCTTCGCGATGCGATTTCGACAAAGGCACCACGCTGCCGAAGTCCGAAACCAATGGCCCTGGAGACGCCTCCTGCACCCAGCAGCAGAACCGTTCGTCCCTTGAACGGCTCCTCCTGGCCGGTGACCTGCTTCATCGCATCGGTCAGGCAGTCCATCGCCGCTCGATAATCGGTGTTGTAACCAATCGCTTCGTCCTGGTTGAAGACCACCGTGTTGACCGCACCGATCTCCTGAGCCGCCTGCTCTGCCCGGCTGAGCAGCGGAAGAATCGTTTCCTTGTGCGGGATAGTGACGCTCAATCCACCGATGCCGAAGGTGCGGCACCAACGGAGGAAGACCGGCAGCTCTTCCTCAGGAATGCGGAAAGGGAGATAGCGAGCCTGAATGCCATGATGGGCGAAGGCGCTGTTGTGAATCAGTGGACTGTAGCTGTGCGCGACCGGATCGGCGACCACCCCAAACAGCTTGGTATTGGCATCGATCGAATCGACCCGGTACAGGTCTCGCATCTGCTTGAAAGAGAATTGGCCAGGCGCGATCTGACGCTCTGAATCGAAGGAGCAGTAGGTGAAGGGAGCTCCAAAACGAGCGGCCAGGAGGCGCGTCACGCCTCCCATATCCCCCATAGCAATCCCGATCGTCGGCACCTTCGACTTGTCCATCAGCTCCAGCATCCGGACAACATCCGAAAAGGTATTGGCAAGCGTCGCGATTTTCACGATGTCAGCGTCATGCTTCAGCAAACGTTGATGGATCGCTTCCAGATCGGCGGGAGTTTCCTGAAAGTTGTGGTAACTGATGATTCGCTTGGTCTTCCCGTAGCGAGGGATCGCTGCGGCAGCATCTTCCTCCAGGTCGACATACTCCACCCCGGTAGCGATCGCTGACCGAAGCAGCATCCTCCGCTCGTCCTCTGGTCGCTCCCAGCGGCCGCCATCACTCTTCCTGCGGCAGGTGATCACGACCGCGGTGGGCCGATCCTTCAGAATCCGCGACAGATCGATCGTGCGACCGATGTAATCCAGCCGCAGCTCCACCAGCTCACCACCCAATTCACCAATATGTTGGTGCTCGGCGATCAAATACTTATGGCGGGTTCTTCCCAGGGTTACGCAAATCATCCAGCCGGCTTTTCGTTCGAGAGAGCAAGAGGGAATCCAATTCCTTGAGTTTAGATGAAGGAGCTCTTCTTGCAAATCGATCGGGGTATCCCAGTCGTTTCCACGGGGCGATGCAAGACCCCTCCAGGACTTGAAATCATCAATCCCATCGAAGAAATCGCTTCAGCAATTCCGGTCCCGGTTCGGTGAGAAAGCTTTCGGGATGAAACTGCCAGCCTTCGACCGGCAAGGTCCGATGCCGCACTCCCATGATGATTCTCTCGCCCGTCGATGGATCGCTCACCCAGGCGCTCACTTCCAGACAGTCCGGCAGCGACTGAGGCTCGATCACCAAACTGTGGTAACGCGTCGCCACGAATGGATTGGAGATCCCACGGAACATCCCGCGATCGTCATGATGAATCCGATCGGTCTTGCCGTGCATCAACTGCGGTGCTCGAACAACCTTCCCCCCAAAAGCCTGCCCGATCGATTGATGCCCCAGGCAGACTCCCAGAATGGGAAAGGTACCTGACAAGTGACGGAGCAGTTCCAGGGAGATCCCGGCTTCATTGGGTGTGCAGGGCCCCGGCGAAATCAAAATGCGATCAGGGCTCCACTGAGCGATCTGCTCGACGGTGACCGCATTATTTCTCTCCGTCCTTACCTCCAAAGACGGATCGATCTCCCCCAGACGCTGGACGAGGTTGTAGGTGAAGGAGTCGTAGTTATCGAGGACAAAGATCTTCACAGTGTACGATTGCCTCCCTGAGAACCGGGGACCTCGGCTGATGGTTCACCACCTGGCGAACCGTTCTCTTGCCCCTTCCCCCCCTCCATTCGATCGACACACTGAGCGACCACCAAGTCTCCGACAACATTGAGCGTCGTCCTAGCCATATCCAGAAGCCGATCGACTCCGAGAATGATTGCAATTCCACCCGCATTGACCCCGATTGTCTGCAGCACCAGGACGGTAGCCGGAAGCGATCCCCCCGGCACTCCGGCGGTCCCGATCCCTGCGAACACGCAGAGAACCAGAACCGTCAACTGCTGGATCCAATTGAGCTCGACGCCAAACACCTGAGCCAGGAAGAGCACGGTGACTCCCTCATAGAGCGCCGTGCCATTCTGATTGGCCGTCGATCCTACCGTCAGCACGAATCGCGCCGTCTCGGGACGAAGCTGTAGCTCTTCTTCTGCCACCCGAAGGGCCGTTGGCAAGGTGGCGTTGGAAGAGGAGGTCGAAAAAGCAGTCAGGGCCGCCGTGCTGATCCGGCGTGCGAAATGCAGCGGCGAGATCCCGCCGAACGTAGACAAGGCAATCGAATAGGAGATCAACCACTGAAGCCCCAATCCCAGAAAAACAGTGGCGACATACCATGCAAGGGTCCAGAGAATGTCGCTGCCAAGCCGATTGGTCATCGAGAACATCAGGCCAGCAACCCCCCACGGCGCCAACTCCATCGCCCACCCAATCACCTTCATGCTGACCTGAAAGATCGATTCCAAAAGAGCCACCAGAGGCTGAGACTCGGTTGGCAAGACGGTGATTGCCAGCCCCACCACCAGTGCAAAGAACATCACGGAAAGAATCCCGTTGCCGGGGGAGCTGCCATCCAGTGCCCCGACCATCTCCTGAAGGGGATTGTTCGGGATCATGTCGAGCAGAGAATCCCGAAGCGATTTGCTCTTCCGGGCGTTGGCAACCGTCGCCTCTGCCCCAGTCGAAAACTGTTCCTGCAGAGCGGCTCTTTGTTCCGGACGAAGTGAATCTCCTGGTCGGATGGCGTTGACAACTCCCAGTCCTATCAGCACCGATGCCAGAGATAGAAGCAGGGTGATCCCAAACGTCCATGCCCCAATTCGCCCCAGACGGCGAGGGTCTCCGATACCAGCCACCCCCAGCACCAAGGAAGAAAAAACCAGCGGGATGACCACCATAAAGATGAGGCGCAAAAACACCTTGCCCACCGATTCGGCAATGTTCGTAGCAAACCAGTCGACCCACGCCTTGGCGTCTGGGGAAATAGTCGACAAGAAGGAACGGGCAAGCAAACCGGCCAGAACCCCGACGACCAGCCCCGTGAGGATCCTCCAGTGCAGGGGCCACCGCTGCGTGCTGGGTGCGTCTGCCGAATTCATGGAGATTTTGAAACTCCTTGGAAAGGTAGCTCAACTCCGTAGTTGCTCAGGAAACCAGGAGCCAGGATCGCACCTATCATAACCACTCCCATGGCTGTCCGGATCCCTTGGCGTCGGATCTTCGAGTCCGCACGCCCCCCGCCACGACTCGAAGGGACGATTCCCCGGCCCTTCTCCGGATCGGCAGTTCGTTCCGACATCATGTCAGATGTTGTAGTCGATCGTCGACGGCTCCCTCTGTACGTTCCCCGACAAGCAGGTGGCACATCGATGATCTCCCAATTGCTTGTAGATCCATAGAACCGCATCCCGAGTGCTCGAGCCCTCCACACGCTGCTCGTAAAAAATCCGATCCCTCCCAATCCGCTCATCCAGCCCGATGCGTTCCATCACTTGCCGCAAGTCGGTTCCCACACCCGAAAGAACCAACTCGACTCCCCGACTGGAAAGCGACGTGAGAAACCTCTCTAGAAGCTCCATGCAGACGGCATCCGGATTGCGTGCGTACCGAAGACGCAACAGAACAAACCGCACACCCTCCGGCAACTCCTGCTCGATCCTCTCCAGCATCCCCTCCAGATCTGGACTGGCCCCGAAAAATAGCTCGCCTTCCACATGGTAGAAACGCCAACGATCACAAGGGGAGGTAGGAGGGTGGGCCCCCGCTAAAGATCGGCGTGGCTGCATCCTGCCAAATCGATCCCACTGGTACTCGAGGCAATCTAGCCGAGCCGCCTTGGGCACATAGAAAAAGAATGAAAGAAAAACACCGATCAGAATGCAGAATTCAATGGAAACCAGCGCCGCAGCAAGAGCAGTCGCAAGAACGATTGCGGCATCGAACCGCGTCGCCTTCAGATGGTAAAGCAGATGGGGAGGATCGACCATCCGCAGGGCCGTCAGCATCAGCACCCCTGCCAGTGCCGCGCGAGGAATGTACTGAGCCCAGGGAGCGAAAAGCAGGATCACCACCGCCACGGCCGCCGCACTAAAAACCCCGGACCACTGAGTCGCAGCACCCGCCTGATGGTTGATATAGGACCGCGTCAGCGACCCCGAACCTGGAAAACACTGAAAAAAACTCCCCGCCAAATTGGCAACCCCTTCGCTCAAACATTGCTGATGAATATTCAGCTTTTGATGCGTCTTGGCAGCGATCGACTTGGCCATGGCGATCGCCTCCAGAAGCCCCAGCATGCCGATCAGCATCGCGCTGGGAAGCAGATCTCTCACCAACCCCCAATCGACTCGCGGCGGTGCGAATGCAGGAAGCTCCCGCGGAATCCGATCGATCCGTCGCACCCCGTGATCCGCAGCTCCAGTGGCCGCGCACACAACCGCCGCAACCGTCAACGCTACCAGCAATTCCGGGATCTGCCATCCGCGACGGCGATTGAGCCACCGGAGTGAGGCGGCCACCAGCATGGTTCCCAACGCCACAGCCAAGGTAGGCCAGTGGATCGGACCTCCCTGTGAAAACGTCTTGGCAAACCGCAGCAGAAATGGATCGTGAGGATCACCTATCGCGCGCAGCCCGAGAATATTTTTCAGCTGGTCCATCACCAACAGAATTGAGGCACCAAGAGTGAACCCAACGATCACCGAATGAGATATGTACCTCGACATGTCTCCCAGACGCATCCCGGTGATCAACACTTGGATGATGCCGATCAAAAGCGCCATCAGTATCGCCGCCTCCACACGCCTTTCTGGCGGTATGAGACTGAGTGCACTGAGCATCGCGATCGAAATGGCGTTGGTCGGTCCATTGATCAGCTGTCGAGATGAATCTAGCAGCGCGCCAACCCCTGTCATGACGATGGCAGTGAACAACCCCATCTGCATCGGCATTTCGAAGATGGAGGCGTAGGCCATTGCCTGGGGTACCGCCACGGCCGCAACGGTCGCCCCCGCCACGACATCGCGACGCAGCATCTGGGCGTCATAGCCGTGCAGCGACTCAACGGCAGGAATCCATTGCCCCACCCGAGCGATCCATCCAGTCGACCCGTCGCCGCTTGCCCTCCTCTTGACCTCCAATGGACCAGGTTGAGGTAGAACCATCAGGCAACTCATGCTTCAAGACATGTGGACAGTCGGAAACCCGGGGATCGGGATCAGCTCACCAGTAGAGCATCCTATCTACGAAGCTTCGCACGGTCGAGATCGAAAGGGAATTACCAAGCAGACGCCACAGACGGCGTGCCGGCCAATCCGCCTGCCAAGTCAACTGATCGGGAAACCCCAGTTGCCTGGCAACCTCGCGCGGTGAGAACCAACGAGCCCCCTGCGACTGAAGGACCACCGATCCGCTGGCCACCCAGGATTTGCCGTAACTGGATCCAAAGCACTTGGTCCTAGGCTGCACGTCGCTCCAACGCACTCCATGCATCGCCCCACCAAACCGATCCCAATCGGCCGGTCCAATCTGATAGCGACCGTCGTCCGCTTCCAGATCCCGGTATTCGATCCACGGACGATCCTCGGGCACGCACGAAAACAAAACCGGATCGATCCATCCCTCGGCAAAGGGCCGATTCCAATCGCGCGTCGCCGCGACATAACAGCGCAGCCTGCGATTGTATTTGCCCCAATTCGAAGGGCATAAACAACTCCAGGCAACCCGATACCCCCATCGCTCCAGTTGCCGCCGCATCCGCTCAAAAGATGAAGAGCCGAGGAAAGGAGGCACGTTCTCCAGAAAGATCCACCGCGGAAGCAACTCAGGTAACTTCTCCAACAACACCTGAAACGACTCATGCCGGCGGTCGAGGTCGCCAAGCTGCCTGCCACGCTGGCTGAAAGGCTGGCAAGGAGGGCTCATCCACCAGCACTCGGCCCGATGGACGGCAATGGCCGAAGTTCCCAGCGATGCAATCTCGGTAGCAATGGTCGGATACCCGAAATGCCGACCCGACAGCTGGCGGGCCCCTTCATCAATCTCATAGGCGGCCACCACCGGCAACTCCGGGCACGCCCAGGAAAAACCCCCGATCCCTGAATAAAAGTCGATCGTCCGCATCCTGTTGGATCCACCAGCCGTTCCTATCAAGTCCCCCGCGACCCGACTCTTGGAGTATCATAGCCGGAACGACGGGTGACTCCCTGGGAGCCCCCCCAAGTCGTCTGTCAAACTGGGACTCATCCCCGCAAACTTGCCCGCATCCTTCGCGTTGAGGAACCACCTGTGGACCGCCCCACTTCCTTTTCCTATCCATCCCTGGTCCTGGCCACCCTGAGGCGCCATCGTCAAGCCCTCGGTATGCCGGTTCTCCTGGCCACCCTGTGGGCAACAACCGGCTGCCAACCCGCCGCCGAAAGGAAACCGATCTCCGGCAAGGACTCCGGCTACGAAGTCGACGATTCCACTTCTAGCAAAACCTCCACCAAAAAACCAGCGTCTGGTGACAGCGCCGCTACCGCAGCACCTTCCACCCCGGCCCCTGCAGCTGCGACACCATCAGCTCCCCAATCTCGCTCCGCTCCAAGTGAAGTCAAACAGTCGATCTCCGACATCCAGGTTCAAAGCCCTCCGGCGATGCCAAAGCAAGCCGACGCATCAGGCAATGCATCGGCCACGGGCAAGCCGTTGAGCCCCGAGCTGGCACCTCCGAACCTGGGTGCCCCCAAAACCGAAGACGACCGGCTCTTCATGACCCTCACGATGCCCGAAACCGACGACCCCAAGCAGCTGATCGCTTTCCTCGCCAAGACCGATGAGGCTTTCAGAGAACTGGTCGAGTCCTTTCAGAAGCGAACAGCATCCCAACAGCTGCTCGCAGAACGTGGCAAGGCGATGGCGGAGATGAAGCTAACGGCGGCCGAAAGCCTTCTGGAAAAGGGGACGGATGCCGAGCAGAAGGACATCGCCATCTACTCGAAGATCGAAGCCCTGTCTCAGTTGGCAGGGTTTCAGGACACTGCGGCCGCCCAAGCTCTCGCCCAATACGCCTCCCAAGTGCAGACCATCTCCAGCCCAAAAATCGCCCATCAGGCGCGACTGGTCCTCTTTGGATTCCGACTGAGCGACTACAGCGCAGGTGCCGTCAAGGATGCTGCGCCGTTGATCGAAGGAATGAACCAGATTCTGGCCGAGAAAGAACTGCTGGATCTCCCCGATCATCGCATGATGATGCAGACGCTACAAGTTCTTGCCAGACAGGGAGACCAACCTGCATTCGAAACCGTAAGGGAAAAGGTGATCGCTGCCTTCAAGGATTCCTCTAACCCCATGATCGCGCGCGACATCTGGCAACTGGAAGTCGCCAATTCCCCCCAACTGAACAGCTTCCAGGAAGCGATCGAACCAGCGATGAAAGAGGGCTCAGGGCCGGCTGAATTTCAAAAGGTCCGCGAAGCTGCGAAAGCCTTGGTGGATACGTTTCCCTCCAGCACGACGATGATGATGCTGGCCAGCAATTCGATCCAGATCGAGTACTCAGGAAAGACCGGATTAGCCCAGGCACTGATCGACGCCTTTGCCGACAAAGTCGGATCGGTTGAAAACCCCGATCTTCGCGCCGAACTGGAAAGAACCGTCAATGAGTTTCGGACTCGTACCGGAATCCTTGGCAAACCCCTTGCCTTGGAAGGCCTTCAGTCCCTCGATGGCGCGGCCCTGGATCTATCCAGCCTGAAGGGCAAAGTGGTGTTGGTCGACTTCTGGGCGACGTGGTGCGGACCGTGCATCGGCGAGTTCCCCAATATGAAGGCGGCCTATGAGAAATTCAAAGACCGAGGCTTTGAAATCGTCGGTGTCAACCTCGACGATGAAGCAAAGGATCTGAACGATTTCCTTCAGCGCGAACCGCTTCCCTGGATGATCGTTCGCTCCTCAGATGCCAATGCCGTAGGTTTTGAGACACCAGCAGCCAAGAAACTGGGGGTCAATGCCATCCCTCTGATGCTGCTGCTAGATCAACAAGGAACCGTGGTCGCCATGCACACGCGTGGGCCGAAACTTCAGGAACAGATCGAGCAGTTGCTTGGGGATACCGGCAAGTAGCTCCTGATCCTGCGCGCCCGATGCTTCCCCCACTCAACTAAGGCGCAGCACGATGGCCAAAGATCCAAAGAAGGATCCCTCCAATCCATCGACAGGAGAGGGGACCGATGAAACCATTGCCTCCAGACCCGCGAGCGCCCATTCGACGCCTGCGGGCGCCGGAAGCGTCTCCCTGGCACGCAGCCTCGGTAAAAAATTTCTCGCATCCCATCTCCCCATCTGGCTGATCGATGACTCGGGCCACCTTCAATTCGCCAACCAGGCCCTTTCCGACCTTCTACAAACTCCACTAGAAACCCTGATCGGGCTCGATTGCACCGACCGCTTTGCTAATGATGGAGAAGCCTCCAGCATCGCGATGACGCTCTCGATTCCCAGACCCTTTGCGACGAGGATGCGGCAGCCGCTGGACCCAACAATGGAGAGCCAACCGGTGCCTAAGGATGCCTCCTGGTGGGTGCCGCTCCCCGATGGCCGATGGTTCCGCGGAAACGCCATCCCTCTGGAAAGCGATGAAGGAACCGAATGGCTTGGTTGGCTGCTCCCCGCTAGCGGACCTCCATCGGATGAGCTGAACGATTCGATCGAGGGAGTGCAGGCATGGCTGAAGGCCACACGCCTTCGCTATCGCAGCCTCGATGCCCTGCGCCCCCTGCAGGGGAGAAGCAGCGCGGCGCAGCGCGCGCTGCTCCAAACGCAAACCGCAATCGCTGCCGATAGCCCCATGCTGATCGTCGCGCCCCGTGGCGGAATGGCGCATCAAGTAGCCCACGCCGTCCAGCTCCATCGCTGCCGCCGACGCGGAATCCCGGAACATCGTGGGATCTTCCTTCCAATGGACTGTCGCCTAATCGACGAGACAACCTGGAGGCAGACGACCGAGTCATTTCCTGGAGGGCCGGCTGCCGAGTCGACCGCAATCTTTCTGGACTGCCTCGACGAACTGCCGCAGCACCTGGTGGGAAGGCTGCTGGATGCGATGCAGCAGCATGCCAAGCTGGCCTGGATCGCTACGGTTCACGCCGATTCCATTCCAGCACGCCGCGACGATTCCCCCTGGTGTCAGCTCCTCAGCTGGCTCGATATCCAAAGAATCGATCTGGAGCCGCTGGCTCATCGCAGCCAGGATCTACCGATCCTGGTGGAAGCCAGCATGCGGTCGAGCGATCTACCCTCCCTCGCTAGCTCCCCGGGAGTCTCAGAGAATGCCATGCGGCTCCTGGCGGCTTACCTTTGGCCAGGCGACCTGGAGGAATTGGAGCAGGTGCTGCAGCTGGCCGCTCAGCGCGCCGCCGGAAAGTGGATCGACGAAAAACACTTGCCGCCCGTAGTTCGCGGCTTCGCAGGTTGGGCGGAACAAGCCCATTCGCGCCTAGCCCCGATCGACATGGACCGTCTGCTGGAAGATCTGGAAAAGCAGCTGATCACCGCTTCACTCAAACGTCATCGAGGCAATCGCGCCGCAGCGGCCGCTCACCTGGGAATCTCGCGAAATCGACTGCTGCGACGCCTGGAGCAATGGAGCATCGCTCCGGCGGAGCTTGCCGCAGCAGACAAGCCATCGCCCACCGCATCACCGAATGCCGGCCACAAGGCTGCTTCAGAGAAAATCGGAGAGGAAACCTTTGCTCCTGTCGCCAGCTCAGGCCCACTCGAAAGCAACCCGATGCCACAGGAGACAGCCGACGAGGAAACGATCGAATTCCGGGAGATGGAATGAGGGGATCCGCCGAATGACTACCTCGCGAAATCCTGCCGTTTTCCCATGGGATACGCCCAGGCAATCCTGTTTCCCCAACCCCCTTGCAGTCTGGGCCAGAATCGGACTCGATTCGCTCCCCGCCGCCGTCTGGCTCCATCAACTTCACGATGCGGCTCGGAAACTTGGTCGTTCTCTTGAGTCACCCGCCTGGACCGGCCACGACGCCATGCTCCATGAAATCTCAGACCGCCATCTAAGCGGGTGCATTCGCCAAATCGACTCCAATCGGCTCGCAGAAACGCTCGATGGTTTCGACCAGTTGCAACGCCGACGACCGGGCATCCTCCTGACCGCCTACCTCGATCCGGCCCAAGCCATGCGACTGAGGACATCCTACCCGCTGTGGCGTGCTTGGCTAGCCGAAGCAGGCGTCCGTCGAGTCTGCGTCGGAATCAGCTCGATTCGCCAAGCCGCCTTCCAACTGATTCGGGTCGGATCCACCGTGCAGCAGGAGATCGACCCCATCCTGCTGACAGCTCAGCCTCACCTCGAAGACGCTAGATCGGCGTTGGAATCGATGGCAGATGGGATTGGCGTCGAGGAGCAGTTGCCGGACACGGGAACCGACTGAAAGCATAAGCAGCAACTGGCCTAGCGCAACATTCTACGCTCACCTGCCTCGTGCGCCGCTTCCAAGAAAAAAGAGGCTCCCCGACAATTCTGCGTTTCGTATCCGCCCGGCCGACCGCACTGGAAGGTATGGAGTTTTATCGGCAAGGGCTACCGATGCAAGACTTCCAGGCCTGAACGGGATATCGATCTCAACCTCACCTTGGTAGGGTCGCGAAGATTCATCGGGGAGGGTCTTATCCTTCGATCGCAGATCATTCGGCCCCAAATGCCAGAGACGGTGCCTTCCTTCCCGCTTCGTCGTTCCTCCTGACAGCCCCTGCATGGACCACCGATATGGTGTTGCAGTTCCAGCGCGGCACCGTTGCGATGGAGTGTCTAGAGCGCGACCAAAGAGCCACAGATGGGTCGGATCGACCCAAAGAAGCAAGCCTCCACATCTCGAAAGGCTGTCGACTTCGCTGGCCGCCGAGTGCTTCAAGCTTGCAGGACCCGACGGGGTGGTGACGCCACTTCCAACCGATACCGGGCGAACGATGGCCCTGGCGATCTCAAGGGAAAAGAAACCAGAAGATCGTCAGCACGGTGCAAAGCACCACCGCGCCTCCCTCAGCCCATCCCCCAGCAACCACGCGTGGACGATCGGACTCCTTGGCCGGTTCAAAAAACCTCCAGATCACCCCCAAATAGTAGCTGGCCGCAATCACTGCATTGATCGCCATGACGATCGCTGCAATGCGAACCATCCAGTCGGTCGAGGCGATCGTCGAAGTGAAGATCTGAAACTTCCCCCAGAAGCCTGCAGTCAATGGGACCCCCGTCATGCTCAAAAGAGCGACCGCCCCGGCCAATGCAAGTCGTGGCGACCGATAGGCAAGCCCATTCCAGCGATCCATCGGTGCCGGTTGCTGAAGGTCCCCTTGATCCAACGCCCAGACCGCCAGCAGGCCAATCGTCATCGCCGCATAGACTCCGAGGTAAAAGAGGATCGGAGCCCAGGATGCTGAGAGGCTGGCAATCGCGGCAACCCCAAGCAGCAGATAGCCAGTGTGAGCAACACTCGAATAGCTGATCCAACGGCGGAAGTCCTTCTGCACCATCGCCAGAACATTCCCAACCGTCATCGTCAGCACCGCCAAAAGCGACAGCGTCCCGATGCTGGCAGTAGAAAACGACAACCCTTCAGCCCCCCGGGTCCCTCCATCCAAAAGACGCATCAATGCCAGAAACCCTGCGATCTTCGGGACAACCGCCAGACCAGCCGCCATCGGCAACTTGGTCCCACAAAAAACATCCGGTGCATAGAAATGAAACGGCACCGCAGTCATTCGAAAGGCGAGGCCCGCCAGCACAAACCCCCACGCCATCCAACCCATCAAGCTGAGCGGGCCTCCCAGAACGCGCCCGACAGCCGCAAGGGAGGTCTCGCCGGCGATTCCATAGAGATAGGAAAGGCCAAACAGGAACACCGCGCTGGAAAAAGCAGCCAGAGTAAAGTACTTCAGCGTCGCCTCCCTTCCCGCTCCATCGCGACGAGTCATCGCCAAGAGAATGGTGGTGGGCAAACTGACTAGTTCCAGCCCCAGAAACAAACTGACCAGATCGCCTGCAGCAGCGGTGTACGCAAGCCCAGAGAGCATCAAGAGAACCATCGAAAGGTGCTCGGCAATCCGCCCACCGTCCATGCGATGCCAAGCGAGAAGGATCAAAGGAATCCCCACCAGCGCCGCCAGCCACGAGCCACCGGTGCGAATCGCATCGGATTGGAACAGCGATCCAACAACGCTTCCTGTCGGCTCGATTGCCCGAGCCGCCCAGCACGCCGCAATGCAGAATCCAATCGCGGTCCATCCCAGCAGATCTCGGGCAAGAGGGCTGGTGCGCATCGATCGGGGTAGCGCCGCAATGCTCAATAAAAAAAGACCACCCAGCAGCAGCAGGTTGGCCGGCGCCGCAGCTGGGAGTTGGTCGAGGATCTGACTTAGGGTGATTTCCATTTTCGAAACGCTTGCGTCGTGGTGATCAGGGAAGGAGATGAAGGGTGGTCGGTGTCTGGCCAACATTCAATGCCTGGCCATCATGCTCGGAAAGAAATCGACGGGTCACCAGAGTGGGACCATGCCGCTGGGACGATTCGATGGATGCTTCGGATAACCGCTTCGCGCTGGCCGCTGACCCGTTTCTCTGATACAGCTGCTGAGCGATTCGATCGGTGTCGGCGCGAAACAGCTGAAGCCAGTGCGAAGGGACCAAACCGCCGTAGAGAGCGACCGCTGCCATGAAACTGAAGACCAGGATCGGTCGCCAACCCAGGTCGCCGGTGACCACCGCGGCCGCGTCGGCTCCTTTGCGTGGCGGCTTCTCCGATGAAGAAGTCCCGAAAAATAGCCGATGGACCATCCGTAGCGCATACCAAGCACCGAGCAAAACCCCGGCACAACCCACCGCCGACAACCAGGGTGCGACCCTCGCCATTCCCAGCAGCGAGAGGAGTTCACCAACGAAGTGATTGAGCCCTGGCATACCTGCACCAGCCATGGTGAAAAAGACGAAGAAGGCAGCCAAGTGGGGCCATCGACCGGCTAGGCCACCTGTGGCATCCTGCCAGTCGTAAGTCCCAATTCGGGCGCCGATTGCACCCACCAAAAGGAACATCGCCGCAGTCGTCAAACCGTGATGGAACATCTGCAGCACCCCGCCTGCCAAGCCTTCGGAAGTCAGCGAGAAAAGCCCCAGCATGATGAATCCGACGTGGGAGAGACTGCTGTAGGCAAGCAGAGTTCGAAGATCCTTCTGCCCAAGAGCCGCGAAAGCTCCGTATAGAATCGCTGCGGCTCCCAGCGAACCAAGCACCCAAGGACCATACTGAATGCATGCCTGCGGCAGCATCGGAAGCAGCAGCCGAAGAAAACCAAAGAGTCCCATCTTCACGGCAACCGCCCCAAGAAAGGCCGTGCCCACTGGATGGCATGCGCGGTAGGTCGGAGGAAGCCACGCATGAAGCGGTAGGATCGCCATCTTGATCCCAAGTCCCCATAGCAGCAACCAGAACGCCCATGACTCGCTGCCCCGGCCTGCCAACCCGGATGGAGCGGCCGCCGCTGACGACAAACGAACGAAGTCCCAAGTCCAGGATGCGCCGCCACCCAGGGACGCCAATGCCAACAGCCCCAGAACCATCGGGATGCTACCAGCCAGTGTGAACAGAACAAAACGTCGCGCTGCCGTGAACGACTCCTTGCGATCGGTACCCCAACCGGCGACCAATGCGAAAAGGGGAATCAGCGCCAATTCAAAGCCGATGTAAAACGTCAGCAGATCCATCGCCAAAAAAACCATCGCCATCGCACCGCTGGCAATCAATAACCACCCCCCCATCAAACCGTGGGATTGCCCTACCTGGTCCTTGCCAATCAGGATTGCCACACAGGTCACCAGACTGCTCAACAACAACATCAAACCGCCGATCCCATCGAGCCCCAGAGAGAAATTCCAAAGCGATGGTGCGAGACTGCTACCCGAAGGAAGGCGCGCCGAAAGCCATGAGGGCTGGAAGACCCAGAGCGGCTGGATCGTGGCACCGCCGGCGGCTTCAGCGGAAGCCGACACTCCTGCAGGTCCCTCGATCGCATAAGACATCGCTACCCAACAGCTGGCAACCAGCAGCAAGATCGATACGGCCTGAGCGGCACGCGAAGCAAGCTGCGGACCACCAAGCAGTGCGATCGCAACGATCACGATGCCTGCCAGTACGGGGATCAGGATCAGCCAAGGCAAGAGATAGCTCATAGGTTCTTCCAGCCAAACTTTTCGGTATCCAATGGAGGCTAACGCCCCGTCACAGCCATCCCCATCCCAATCCGACGACGACAGGAACTCTGAATGGCTTCCAGCCTACGCCCCACAGTCAACGCCAAAGGGCCAGTGTTAACAGCACCACCAATCCCACCGCCATCGCCGTCACGTAGTCGGTGATCCGACCTGTCTGAGACGGACGTAGCAATTGACCAAAAAAGGGAGGAATCGCCGCGATCGATCGCGACAACCAGCCCACCACGTTCTGATCAAACCATGCAACCGCCGACCCAAGCATCAGACCAGGACGCACCAGAGTCCAGTCGTACAGTTCATCGATGTAAAACTTCTGCCTAGCAAACTGCGGAAATCCTCGGGTCGATTCAAACCACTTCCAGCCGCCTTTGACCGAAGCAAAGGCCACAGCCGCGCCTGCCAAAGAGACCAAAGCGCTAACCACCATCAGCCCATAACCATGCCCAGCAGAGTGCGAGTGGCCCTCCCCATGAGGCCCCTCAAGATATCCCGCCAACCAACCTGTCGGCCCTAAAAACCCACCCAACAGCAAGGCTCCGACGGCAAGCACCGCCATCGGAACCAGCATCAGCGCAGTCGACTCATGAGGATGGCAGTCTTCGGGAATCTTGGAGTCCCCTTCGAAGGTTCTCGCGTAGGCGCGGAAGGTGTAGAGCGAAGTCAAGAAAGCGGTGATCAAGCCAACCCCCAGAAGCAGCCAAAAGCTTTCCGCATGGCCTCGATGGCCTGTCGCCTTAAGCACCACGGCCAGAATTTCGTCCTTGCTCCAGAATCCAGACAGCAACGGGATCCCGGCCAGGGCTGCCGCCCCTGCCGCAAAAAGCCAGCGGGTCTTTGGCATGGACTTCTTCAGCCCGGAGAACTCCCGCATATCGATCCGATCGTTCATTGCATGCATCACATTCCCAGCCGCCAGGAAAAGGAGCGCTTTGAAAAAAGCATGGGTTGCCAGATGAAACATCGCGGCTAAAACCGCCACGCCCGCAAGCTCGGGCGCCGCCGCCGCAACGCCCAGCCCCAGGAACATGTACCCCAGTTGGCTGACCGTCGAGTAAGCCAACACCTTTTTCAGATCGTCCTGGAACAAAGCAATCAGCGCCGCAAGTAGGGCGGTGATCCCACCCAGCCACGCGGCGGTCATTAGGACACTGGGCGTCATCACCATCAGCGGCATCATTCGGCAGACCAGATAGACACCAGCCGTCACCATCGTCGCAGCATGAATCAGGGCGCTGACCGGAGTCGGGCCCTCCATCGCGTCAGGCAACCAAACATGCAGCGGCAACTGAGCGCTCTTCCCGAGCGCACCAATCAAGATCAGCATCATCGACCAGCCGAGCCATTCCGGGTAGCGATTGGCCAAAAGCTGGACTGTTTTGGGATCTGTCAGTCTGGGAAAATCGAGCAGTCCGGCTCCCCCTGTCCCGCCCACTTGGGCGCTGACACGACTCATCAACATCCAAAGAATCAGGATGCCCATCAGAAAACATCCATCGGCGATGCGGTTGACTAAAAACGCCTTCTTCGCCGCGCGACTCGCCGAAGGACGCTGGTACCAGAACCCAATCAGCAGGTAACTGCACAGCCCCACCAACTCCCAAAAGCCATAAAGTACCAGCAGATTACTGGAGAGCACCAGCATCGTCATCGCAAAAACGAAGCCGCTAAAAATCGCAAAATAGCGGGCATATCCAGGATCGCCGTGCATGTAGCCGGGGGAATAAATCGCCACCAACAGCGACACGAAGGTGACCACCGATACCTGTGTCAGCGACAGCGGATCCAGAAGCAGTTGAACGGAAAAATTCGCTTCGGCAACCGAAAGCCACTGGAAACCATCGACCAACAACGAACCCTGTGAATCGAAACGCCCCGTGGACAGGAAGAACAACGACACCACAGCCGCGATCCCCAGCCCGATCCAGGTCGGTCCGTGCGCCCATCGTCCAGCCTGTCGCGCAGCCGCGAGAGCGGCCCCCACGATGCAGGCGATCATCGGTGCGATCGGAATCAGCCATGCAGCAGAAGGATTCATGTTCGGTCGTCGCTTGCTAAAAAGTCAAAGAACCAGGGAAAGCATCAGCCCCGATGCGCGGTAGCAGCCGAGTCGATCGACTCGCGGGCTAGATAACCCGCAGGATCTCGTCCCGCAGGAACCAGCGTTGGCCCGTCGTGCTCCTTCGACGACTCCCTTGGCCAAGCTGAGTCTTCGATCGGTGCCGGGCGAATCGACTGCGGATCGCCAAGCGACTGCCACAACTGCACATCCAACGACTGTCTCATCCGATAAAGCTGCACGACCAAGGCCAGCGCCAAGGCAGCTTCACACGCAGCCACTGTGAGAATCATCAACACAAATACCTGCCCACCGAGATCCTCGTGAGCGAACGCGAAGGTGGCAAAATTGAGGCTGACCGCAACCAGCATCAATTCCATCGAAAGGAATAAAAGAATGACATTGCGTCGTGTCGTCAGTCCAAAAAGCCCCAACGCAAAAAGCACGGCCGACAAGGCCAGCACTGGTTGATTCATGATCGGTTTTCTCCCACTCCTGCTTCCGCTTCAGACGGCTGTGCGATGCAGAGCGCTCCGATGCAGGCAATCAACAGCAGCGTTCCAGCGAGTTCCATCGCCCAAAGGTACCGCGTGTACATCACTCGCCCTAACGACGCGACAGTCGACTTGGGCCGGCCCTCACTCCCGATAGGCAGTGGAAGGCCCGCTTCTGTTGCCACTTCCCCATGGATGGCGGTACCAGAAGCGTTGGCAAATCTGGCGGGTGGCTGCCACGAGTCGATCCCTGCCAGCAAGAGCCCCACCAAGGCGCCGCAGATCACACCGATCTTCATTCGGTTCGCCCCTTTGCTCTCGAAAGGAGCCGGGCGGATTTGCTGAGAGAACATCAACACAAAAAGAAAGACGATGATCGTCGCGCCGGCGTAGACCAGCACCGTCGCCGCTGCCAGATAGGGACTATCCAGCACCACGTAGAGTCCGGCCGTTGCAAACACCGCCATCGCAAAGCTGAGAGCTGCGTGGATTGGATGGCGAAAAGTGACCAGACCACAGGCAGCGACCATCGCAATCGTCGCCAACAGGATCGTGAGGATGCTCTGCATGAAGTTTCCCTGACTCTTCTACTTTCTGCGGTCGTTGATTGAATCGCTGCCGATCGGCAGCGTTCACCTTCCCGGCAAACCACCCCCTGGAGGCGGCGGCGAAGGAGTTGCCCCATCAACCCAGTCGGATGCCGGGCCCAGGGTTCCACGGCGCGTCCGATCGGGATCCTTCCCGGAACGAATCGTTTCGTCATAGACACTCAAAAGCTTCTCTTTGTCGAAGATCATCTCTTCCCTGGAAAGCCCCGTCGCGTCGTAGATGCTGGTCAACTCAATGGCGTCGACCGGACATGCCTCCTCGCACATCCCACAGTAAATGCACCGCAGCTCGTCGATCACGAAGGCCTTGGGGTACTTGTCCCGATCCGCCCACTGGGGATCGTTCTTGTCGGTCGCAGTCGCTTCGATGCTGATGCAGTTGGCCGGACAGGCGGTCTGGCAAAGGAAGCAGGCAACGCATTTGACCCGCCCCTTGTCGTCGCGATTGAGCCGATGGACACCTCGGTAATTAGGAGGAATCTCTGGCTCCACCTCGGGGTACTGCCTAGTCATCGGCTTGCCACGGATCATGTGCTTGACGGTGGTCGCAATCCCTTCGGCGATCGCCGGCAAATAAAGCGCTTCGGCCAGTCCAATTCGCGGCGGCTGCGCCCATTGAATGGTCTTGGTTTTCTTCTTGCCGCCCGTCGTTTCGCTCATCATTCAACTCGCGGATGGACCATTCTCACGATACAGCACACGTTCCAAGAACTCACGACTTCACGCCAACCACCTGCGCCTGCCGACTCGACGCACTCGCCGCGCCCGCCAGTGACGACGGACGCCGGAAAGGACGATTGGCCTGTGTCCTGGCCTTCCAGAAAGCGGCCAACGCCATCGCCAAGAGGGACAGCGGCGCCAGCCACCATCGATTCCAACCAAACGTGATCACGGCAGCCGCAGCAAGGAAATTGAAGATCCCCAAAGGGATCATGCTTCCCCATGCCAGCGCCATCAATTGATCAAATCGAAACCTTGGGAGTGTCCACCGCAGCTGGATGATCAGACCTACCACCACCGCCACCTTGGCCAGCAGCACCAACCATCGCAACCCATAGCCCAGCCACGTCGCATCGACGGCACCGGTCAGCCCTGGAAAGTGCCAGCCACCGAAGAAAAGGAGCACCGTCAAAAAGCTGATCGTCACCACATGGGTGTATTCCGCCAGGAAGAAAAGAACGAATTTGATCCCGCTGTATTCGGTGTGAAATCCACCCACCAACTCCTGCTCGCACTCCGGCAGGTCAAAGGGCAGTCGATTGGTTTCCGCCAGCGCTGCGACAAAAAACAAAATCGCTGCCAGAGGCTGCCACCAAACATTCCAGGAAGCTATCCCCGGTCCCTGAGCCGCCACCAGCTTCTCCATGTTCAGCGAACCGGTCACCATGACGATTCCCAGAATCGACAAACCCAAGGGGATTTCGTAGCTGATGAATTGGGCGCACGAACGAAGAGCGCCATACAGACTGTACTTGTTGTTCGACGCCCATCCGCCAAGGATGATCCCGTAGGCCGAAAGGCTGGAGATCGCCATCAGAAAAAGAAGCCCGATATCCACCCCGGGTGCCACCATCGCACGGAATCCCCCCTTCGGCTCGGGACCCACAGGCCCAAAGGGGACAACGGCGATCGATAGCAGGGCGCACAACAGTCCAATGGTCGGTGCAATCAGATAAAGCGGTCGGTGCACATGGCTGGGGATCACCTGTTCCTTCAGGAAGATCTTGATCCCATCTGCGACTGCCTGCAAAAGCCCCAACGGACCGACTCGGTTCGGACCCACCCGATCCTGGATCCAGGCTGCCCATTTCCTCTCGATGAACGTCATGTACAGCCCGATGATGGGAACCACTCCCAAAATGATCGCGATGGCGGCCAAAGTCGGCCACAATCGATTCCAGTCGATGCTCATGAACCGACTCCTTCTGGCTGAGCGGTCTTTGGTTGGTTCAGTCGCACTCCCTGCTCTCCCAGATCCCCCTTCTCGAGCCCTCGCAGCGAGGGAATCTTTCGACCGATCTCCTGACGGAGCGTCGCGGCGCGGAACAGCCCCTGCCTTCCAGCAAGATCCCACAGGATCCTGCCATCGGAGCGACTGTCTCCGACCGATCGGATGGCAGGGCGAATGGCCTGAGCAAGACTTTGTGCATTGATGAAGGTCCCCTCCCGCTCGGCAAAACTGCCCCCCGCCAGAAGGCATGTCGCTGCGTCAGAGAGAGGACTCCGCAGCCAATCGAGGACCACCCGATATGGCAGTTGCCCAAGGGCCTGAATGTCGCTGGCAGTCCAAGGAGACTCCCAATAACCACCTACCACGAAAGCCCCTTCCCAACGGTCCGAAGCCAATCGATCGATCGCACCAGCCCAATCGAGCGGCTCGCGCCGATAATGCTCCAGCACTCGCTGGACTCCCTCACGATTCGGGCACTTCTCGGCGCGGATCGTGAACTTGGCTTTCTCGTGACTGGGAGGCTGGCCTCGATGGTCCTTCGGATAAAGATCATCCTGGCCAATCACCGGCACAGGCCCCATCGCCAGCACAGCTCGATCACCAGCCCTTTGAGCGAGTTCCGCCAATAGATACGCCTCTTCCACGGTCATCATCGGCGAGAAGACAAAAAGCCACTTACCACCCTTGGGCCGTGACCACTCCGCCACCATCTGTGCCACCACCAGTTCGACCGGCTTCCATGGATCAGCACCCACCGCTCCGTTCGCCTCTGCCTCACCAGCTAGATTTAGCTGCTGAGAACTGGTGGATGGATGCTGCAGCCACGCCGTGGAATCGGTCGGCTCGCTCGATCCACCAGCCTCCAAGGCCCCCGCCCTGGGCCCCGCCAATCGACGGCCCTGATGAATCTCTTTCCAACCGAAACGACCCTCGTCACACATGAACGAACCTTGTGCGAGCCGATTTTCGCGTGGCCTCAGTCGGTAGATGCGATTGTCGTTCTGGTCGATATGGATCGAACATCCCGTGCTGCATCGGTTGCAGACGCTATCCTGACTCTTCAGCCACCAGACCCGCTGCTTGTAGAGGAAATCCTTGCTGCAAAGAGCGCCTACGGGGCAGAGGTCGACGACGTTCCCGGCCAATTTGTTGTTGCAGGGATGCCCTTGGGCGACATCGATCTCCTCCACGCTGCCACGGCTGATCACGTGCAATTCCGATGTGCCACTGATCTCCCGCGTGAAGCGAACGCAACGCGTGCACATCACACAGCGGTCGGTGAAAAGCGCAAGTTGCTGGCCGATATGGTATTTGTCCTGCCGCTGCACTTTTGGTTCGTTCAGGCGGCTCTTTGCCCGACCATAACGGTAGGTGTAATCCTGCAGGTAGCACTCACCAGCCTGATCGCAGATCGAGCAGTCGAGTGGGTGATTGAGCAGCAGGTATTCCAGTGTCTGGGCCTGAGCGTTCTGGACGGTGGGGGTTGCAGTGCGAATCGCCATATTCGGCCGGACTTTCGTCTGACAGCCGGGGACCAGTTTGGGCTGCATCGCAAACTGGCCATCCTCCTTCCGTTCACCCACCTCCACCAAACACATGCGGCAGCTGGCGACCACGGTCAATTCTGGGTGCCAGCAGTAGTGAGGGATTTCCACCCCCGCCGCCTGCGCCGCTTGAATGGCGTTGCTGTCGTCGGGGACTTCCACCGGTTGGTCGTTGATGTAGACGGTTGCCACGTCGTTGCCTCTGCGTCAAAAGGAGCGGCCCCGGAAAGCGCCGCATCCGTCGGTTGTTCAAAAATCGATTCGCTGCTCAATGGTGCGCCGGTAGCGCTTCAGGGGCCGTACTGCTTCGCCCGCTCTGGATGTACTCTTCCAACTCGGGCCGGAATTTCTTCAACGCATTCTTGATCGGCCATGCCGCTCCGTCCGCCAGACCACAGATGGTCGTACCTGGAATGGTCCCGATCGTCTTGCTGATATCGTCCAGCGTCTGGAGGTCCTCCAACGATCCTTGCCCGCGTCGAATCCGCTGCAGGATTTTCATCGACCAAGCCGTCCCTTCGCGGCATGGTGTGCACTGGCCGCACGATTCATGAGCGAAGAAACGGCAAGTGTTGTAGAGCACGTCGACCATGCTGGTCTGGTCATCGATCACAATGACAGCCGCCGTCCCAAGCCCCAGGCAATCCGCGCGTCCCGGTCCGTTGAAATCCAAAGGGATGTCGAGTTCCTCGGCCGACAGGAAACCCATGCTGATCCCCCCGGGGACAACCGCCTTGGCCTTCCTGCCCTTCCAAACCCCTCCCGCATGCTGATCGATCAGTTCCCTGGCGGTGATCCCCAGCGGCAGTTCCGCCAAACCCGGCTTCTCCACGTGGCCGCTGATGCAATAGAGCTTCGGTCCATGACTTCCGTTATCCCGAGGATTGTTCGGATCGGCCGGGATGCCAATCGAAAGAAACCACTCGGGACCACGATCCAAGATGTGGGTGACGCACGCCATCGTCTCGATGTTGTTGACAATCGTCGGGCAGCCAAAGGCACCCGATACCGCAGGGAAGGGCGGCTTGATGCGAGGCCACGCTCGCTTCCCCTCAAGACTCTCGATCAGACCAGTCTCTTCCCCGCAAATGTACGCGCCCGCTCCACGATGCAGTTGGATATCGAGGGAATAACCCGATCCCTGAATATTCGATCCCAGCCAACCTTGTGCGTACATCTCCTCGACTGCCCGCTCGAGGATCCGATAGCACTCGCCATACTCGTATCGCAAATAGAGAAAGGCCTTGGAGGCACCCACCGCGTAGCCCGAGATCACAATCCCTTCCAGCACCTGATGCGGATCCGACTCCAGAAGGACTCGGTTGTTGAAAGTCCCCGGTTCGCTCTCGTCTCCATTGATGCACAAATAGACCGGCTTGGTCCGTTCCTTCGGGAGGAATGTCCATTTCAACCCGGTCGAAAAGCCTGCGCCGCCGCGCCCACGCAGCTTCGACTGGATGACCTGCTGAGTGACTTCCTGAGGGGACATCGCCAGCGCTTTGCGCAGCCCCTGATAGCCTCCCGTCGCCAAGTAATTGCTCAGCTTCGTGCTGTCTGCCATCCCCAAACGCTTCAGCAAAACCGGCTCGAATCGACTCATGATGGCTCCTTGGCTAGCTGCACCACTTGGTCGGCGGTGGCATGAAGACTCAGCGAGTCATCGATCAGAATGCAAGGAGCTCCGTCGCAAGCACCCAGACATTCAGCCAATTCGATCGTCGCCCCACCATCGGCGGTGGTCTGACCAGGCTGCACCCCAAGCCGCTGACAGACCTCGGCCAGCAGACCATCTCCCCCGCGCAGCATGCAGCTAAGTGACCGGCAAACCCAGATCCTTCGTCGACCAAGTGGATGCTTTTCGTCTTTGAAAAATCCATAAAACGTCATCGTGTCGATGACCTGCGCCGGCGAAAGATCCAAAAGCTCGGCGATCCCCTCGATCGCTTCCTTCGAGACGCATCCCTGCTCCTGCTGCACCCAGTGCAACGCAGGCAATGTCACCGCCTGCTTGCTGGGATAGCGACCACAGGCATCGACGATTTTTCCGCGGATGGCATCAGACAAAACGGTCATCGATCTAGCTCCGCGGCGATGATATTCAGGCTTCCAAGCACCGCGACGACGTCGCTGAGCATGCAGCCTCGGATCAACTGAGGGAAGAGGGCAAAATGGACCAAGCTGGGGGGCCGAGTCCTCGCTCGGTAGGCTCGAAAGGAACCATCGGATACGATGTAAAACCCAAGTTCCCCATTGGGCGACTCCGTCGCACCATAGACACTTTCCATCGGGACAGGTCGCTGCCGATTGGGCATGATCGCTTCGAAATGGTGGATCAGGCCTTCGATGCTGGTGTAGACCTCCCGCTTCTGCGGCAATGCTTCCTTCCCCATCCCCTCGGCGAACACCGGACCACCGGGAAGTCGGTCTAGCGCCTGATGGAGAATCTTCAGCGACTGGCGCATCTCTTCCATCCGAACATGGAATCTTGCGAAACAATCTCCTTCCGCCGCGCAGACGACATCGAAGTCGAAATCGTCATAGGCTAAATAGGGTTCGTCGCGCCGCAGATCGCGCGCGACGCCGCTGGCACGCGCCACCGGACCGGTCGCCCCCCCCTGGATCGCTTCGTCTCGACTGAGCAGCCCTACCCCCTGAGTCCGCTCCAGAAAAATCCGGTTTCGCAACACCAACCTGTCGACGTCACGGAGCGTTCCTGGAAACTGGTCGATGAACTTGCGTACGTTGGCAAGCCAGGGATCGGTCGCGTCGTAAAGCAAGCCACCAACCCGCAGGAAACTGCAGTGAAACCGTTGGCCCGAAATCTCTTCACACAGCTCGTAAATCCGCTCCCGCTCGTTGAACAGATACATGAACGCCGAAACCCCACCCAGATCCAGCAGGCAGGCGCCGATGCACAGCAGATGGTCGTGGATTCTCATCAGCTCGGCCAAAATCACCCGCAGATATTTCGTCCTCGGTGTCAGCTCCACCCCCAGTAGCTTCTCGCAGGCGTGGTGCCATGATATCTCGTTGGCGATCGGCGAAATGTAATTCATTCGGTCGACGATGGTGACGTACTGGTTGAAATCGAGATGCTCTCCCAGCTTCTCGAAACCGCTGTGCAGAAATCCAATGTCCGGAACCGCATCGACAACGGTCTCTCCATCCAGCGTCAGAATCAGACGCAGCGTGGTGTGAGTCGCCGGATGCTGCGGACCAAAATTCAGTGTCCACAAACCTTCCTGCTGCGATGGATTGCCGGGAAGTTCTTCTAGTTTCAGTGGCATGGCATGAACCTGTCGCTTCAGCTTTCCGCCCGGGTCAGAACCGGGAAATTATGCCGTTCCCCACGACCGGCAAGGGGATAGTCCTTGCGAAGCGGGTGGGAGACGAATTCAGGTGGCAACAAAAGCCGCCGCAGATCGGGATGTCCTGGAAACGAGATCCCGAACATGTCGAACACTTCTCGTTCCAACCAGTCGGCCGATCGCCACAACGGAAAGACCGACGGCAACTGAGGATTGGGGTCATTGACCAACGTGCGCACCTCCAGTCGCCTCCCCGACTCTGGATCCAGCAACAGATAGACAACACGAAAGCGGTCGGCAGCCTCCGGCATCTCCAGCAGATCCACTGCCGTCACGTCGATCAGCATCGCCATCCCTGCCTCATCCCTCAGTCGCTCCAGCACCGAGTAAACCGAATCGCGAGGAACAGTCCAGCACAACTCGCCGCGAAACTGAGATACCTGCAGATTGTCTCCAAGCGATCCGGCGATCGCATCAAGAGCAAGCTTTCCTGCATCGACTTCCATTCTCTGGTCCGCCCTTCTGGCCGTGTCAGTGCTTGGGATCGTAAGTCATCGAATGAACAGGCAACGGGTCCCGCAACTGGATTCGCTCCAGTTCACTTCGATCAAATCTTGGAGGACCTTCGGCCTTGCGGCGGTCTCGGAACTCACTGCCCGTCAAGGTTCCGGTCTGCCGAATCTTCTCCTGCAAATCCAAAAGCGCCCGAATCAACTGCTCGGGCCGCGGAGGGCAACCGGGAATGTACATGTCGACCGGAATGAATCGATCGATTCCCTGAACCACCGCGTAGGTATCAAAGACACCACCGCTGCAGGCGCAGGCCCCCATCGAGATACACCACTTCGGTTCAGGCATCTGCAACCAAATCCGCTGCATGACTGGAAGCATCTTCATCACCACCCGGCCTGCAACGATCAACAAATCGCACTGCCGAGGAGAAAAACGCATCACCTCGCTGCCGAAACGAGATAAATCGTGACGGCTGGCCGAGCTGCTCATCAACTCGATACCACAGCAAGCCGTTGCAAACGGCATCGGCCAAAGGCTATTGGATCTAGCCCAATTGGCGGCAGCGTCGACCGTTGTCCAAAGGACGCTCTCGCCGCCTTTGCTGAGACCTTTGGGATTCATTCCCGGTCGCGAATTCGCTGTCGCCATGCAAAAACTCCATTGCGGGCCATCAGGAGATACGCCAAAACCAAGGTGGCCACCAACACCATGATCACCGCGAAAGCAGCCGGCCGCTGGTCGATCGGAATTCCCTCCGCCGAACCCAAGGCCACGGCATACGGGAGCACCAACACCAACTCCACATCGATCACCAGAAACACGATCGCCAGCAGATAAAATGGAATCTCCAGAGGACGCCTAGCATCTTCCACCGGATCCATCCCCGACTCATACGGCATCTGCTTGACCGCCGTCGGCTTGCGAGGGGCGATCAGATGCGGCAGCACCAAACTGATCAAGGCAAAGCCGATCACTGCCACCAAGTACAGCCATATCGGCTCAAAGGATGCCACGAGAGGAAACTCCCGAAGGACTTTGTGAAATTTGTCACAAATGACGTATTGTCGCAGTATAGCGAGCCCGTCTAGTGTTTCAATTGCAAAACCTCGCGGGCTGACCCCCTGGAGCTACTGGAAGACGCCAGTGCTGAAGCCGCGCTCCGCTGCCACCCGCGACCTAGGGTCGACCACTCCTTCGAGCGGCCTTCGGGAGCAACGGCCGGGTTGCTGCCCCAGTCAACATGCCAGGGGGGCCTAGACCGCCGGTCAGCCAAGCGCCATCGAACGACCCATTGCATCCGCCAAGACATCAGAGAAAAGCAGAAGGGGCGTTTCTGCATCAAGAAAATTTTCGCTACGACCCCAGCAGCGGCTCCACCACCGTCCCATGGATATCCGTCAGCCGGTAGTCGCGGCCTTGGAACCGGTAGGTCAGCCGGGTATGGTCGAATCCCAGGGCTCGGAGCCAAGTGGCCTGAAGGTCATGGACATGAACCGGGTTCTCGACGATCGCAAAACCGAGGTCATCGGTGGCACCGTACTCGAATCCTTCTTTCATCCCTCCACCGGCCATCCACATCGTGAAGCAGTCAGGGTAGTGGTCTCGGCCCAGCACATCCCCCTTGGACGTTCTTCCTTCTCGGAAAGGAGTCCGCCCGAACTCGCCTCCCCAAATAATCAGTGTCTCATCGAGCAATCCACGTTGGTGGAGATCTTCGATCAACGCCGCCACAGGGCGGTCCATCGTCTTGCACTTGTTGGTCAGCCCATCGCCAATCCCTTCGGCGGGGCCTGTTCCATGGAAGTCCCATCCCCAATCGAACAGCTGAACGTACCGCACCCCCGACTCGATCAACCGCCGGGCTAGCAGGCAGTTGTTCGCTAGGCTCGATGCGCCCGGCTGCGCGCCATAGGCTTCCAAAGTCGCGGCCGACTCCCTGGAGATATCCATCACCTCGGGAACACTCGTCTGCATGCGGAACGCCAGCTCGTACTGCGCGATACGAGTCTGTGTCTCCGGATGCCCCATCGACTCGGCCTGAATCTGGTTCAGCTGATGGAGGGCATCCAGCGTGCTTCGGCGGAGATTGCGATCCATCCCAGCAGGATCGGAAACGAACAGAACGGGGTCTCCCTGTGACCGGCACTGGACTCCTTGGAAGACGCTTGGCAAAAAACCACTGCCAAACGAACTCTTCCCGCCGTTGGGCTGAACCCCGCTGCTGATCAACACCACGAACGCCGGCAGGTTATCCGACTCACACCCCAAACCATACGTCACCCAGGAACCGAACGAAGGCCGGCCGCTGCGAGGGGACCCGGTGTAGAGCATCAGTTCGGCCGGCGCATGATTGAACTGATCGGTATGCATCGAGTGGACGACGCAAAGCCGATCGGCCACACGCTGCAGGTTGGGGATCGCCGACGACAACCAGATCCCCGATTGGCCGCATCGCTGGAACTTCTGCACCGTCCCCAGCAGCTTGGGCGTTCCCGTGGTGAACGCAAACTCGCGACCTTCCAACACCGATGAGGGACAATCTTCGCCATTGCGTTCCACCAGCACCGGCTTGTAATCAAAAAGATCCAGATTGGGGGGCGAACCGGTCATGTGCAGATAGATGACCCGCTTGGCGCGAGGCGCGAAATGAGGCGGCTTGGGCGCCATCGGATCGCTGCTGGCAGCAGTTGCCGAACCACCCAGGCACTGCTGCAGCGCCAAGGCACCTAGGCCACCGGCCGCCTGCTGAAGAAAATAACGTCGCGTGCGGAGGGTCAGCCATTGGTCCGCTGGATGCATCATGGGGAACTACCTTTTCTGCGGTGGATCGGATGCGGGCAGGCGGACAGGATCGCCGCGCGCCGCTAGGAGTCGCCAAGCAGTCTGATCGAGTCATCAACGTGTCATCAGCACTTCGTCCAAATTGAGGATCACATTGGCCACGGCGGTCATCGCGGCCGCATCAACCGGATCCAATCTAGCCGGCAGAGGACCGATGGGATCGGTCGCCAGCCGCATGGCATCTTCCTTGTTCTCCAGGAGCCCGCGCTGCGCCTCTTGCCAGAGCGAATGGAGCACCATCGCTTCCTTCTGGCTAGGCGGTCGACTGGTCGCTAGCAGGAATCCGTGCGCGATCCTTTGTTCGATCGCCGCCTCGCCGGGTGGTTCAAGAAGCATTCGCCGAGCGAGTCCCTGCGCGGCCTCCACAAAAACCGGATCGTTCAGTGTCACCAGCGCCTGCAGCGGTGTATTGGTGCGATCACGCTTCAAGGTGCAGACCTCCCGGTTGGGCGCATCGAAGGTGGCCATCGAAGGGTAGGGATTCGATCGACGCCAAGTGGTGTAAAGTCCTCGACGGTAACGGCCAGCTCCCGGTGAAGTCTCCCAGTCAGTGCCTCCTCCGAAAGCTGCCGATAATCCCATCTTCGGCTGCGGCGGCTTGACCGGCTCCCCATACATCTGCCTGGCCAGCAGCCCTGCGATGGCCAAGGCCTGGTCCCTCAACTGCTCTGCCGTCAACCGATAACGAGGCCCTCGGCCCAGCCATACGTTGTCCGGATCGGCTTCCAGTTGCACCGACGAGGCAGAGGAAGCTTGCTGGTAGGTGGCGCTGCAGACGATCCGGTGCAGCAGCATCTTGGTATCCCACCCAAGGCGTTGGGTCTCCAGCGCCAGGTAATCAAGCAGCTCAGGGTGGCTTGGGGGATCTCCCTGCGATCCGAAATCTTCGCTGGTCCGCACCAGACCCAGCCCAAAAAGCGACTCCCACAAGCGATTGGCATGCACGCGCGCCGTCAAGGGATTCTCCGGTTGCATCAACCAATCGACCAGATCCAGACGATTGCTTGGCGCTCGCGAATGTCCCTCGGCACTGCGAAGCGGCGGAAAGCTCTCGGGCAACCCCGCCGTGACCGTCTCCCCCTTGCTTCGATAATTGCCTCGAACATGAACAAATGTCTCACGCCGCTGCCCCTGCGGCCGATCACGAAGCACCGGGACGCTAGTCGCCGGCTTCAGCGCCGCAAGACTGGCTTCCAGCTGATCCAACTGGTTGCGCTGCGGTGCCAGCGAAGGAGCAAAGCGGCGCTGGTAGAGCTGCGTCCACGCCAACTCCTCCTCCCCGCTTCGCTGAGCCGGTTCCTTCTCCAGGCTCGCCAACATCTCGCTCGGAATCTCGCTGCGAGTCGCCCCATGCGGCGCGTCAGTCCACGCCACTTCAAAGCTGGCGAGAATGTGCTGCGTGTGTTTCGACTGGTACTCCAGGCGAAGCCGGATCGTCCTTAGCGCATCGGCATCCTCTCCCAGGTCGACCGCCGGAAAAAACAGATCGATATGATGTGGGCCGGGAATCGATCCCCCCACCGCCCATCCGCTGTCGGGGTTGTTGTCGAGCACCCCTTGAGGGCCAAATCCCTCCTGCGAAAAATCCGCCGACGCGCGATCAAACCCAATCGATCGTTCCTTCTCCACCACCAGCTTCATCGGTTCGCGAGTCGCCTTGGGCTGCGATCGACTCCAAACCACCTGCCGCTCCGCATCCAGCAGATGGATCTGAGCTCCATCCAGGCGATCGAAGATGTTGCCGTCGGTACGATTGTGCAGCACCACCGAGTCGATCGGTTTCGCTTCAGGCAGCTCCAATTCCCACCATGGGTCATCGGAGATAGCGCTGTGGGTAGTCGACCCGACGTCGTAGCGACCATCGGTCGTGCCATCGATCGCTTTCTCCGGTGGCCCCGCAAAGTCGGTGCTGCTCTGAGTCGCCTTGCCACCAACGGCGATGTTGCGTCCATCCGAAAACAGCTCCACCTCCGCCAACGACAAAATGCGCTGCTTGCCTGGCAATTCGATGCGGACATACCGCACCGCAGGGCGCGATTGGGAGGATCGATCGGACGCCACCCAAGATGCCGCCACGCGGGAAAGAACAAAGTTGCCGCCAGCCGCTCCCGCACCCCCACCAGGAAGATCGGCCTGAGGGATCGTCTGGATCCGAATCCCGCGAAGCTGATCGGGCCGAACCGAGGGTGGCACCGGCAATTCCAGAACCACCGTCTCCTTGGCCTCCTTGGGATCGATCCGCACCGCAGACGACTGGAACTGCCGTCGCTGAGAGGAAGCCGATTCCAACCAAAGAGTCCCCTCCGAAAAAGAATTCCAGGGGACTGGCCTCGCGATCTGCGCCATCCAATCCAGCCGCTCTTGCTTCAGCCGATCGATCGGCTGCTGCAGTTCCCCTCGCAGGCGATCGACTTCCAGTTGCCACCGCTTCTGGTCGAGTTCTTGTTGAGCCGTCAGGAGATCGATCCGAGGGCTTTCATCCCCGCGGTCGGCATCCTCCGTCTGATTGAAGAGATCGAAGAATTGAAAATACTCCCGCTGGCTGATCGGATCGTATTTATGGCTGTGGCACTGCGCGCAAGCCATCGTCAGTCCCATCCAGACCGCCATGGTTGTATTGACGCGATCGACCACCGCCACGTTGCGAAACTCCTCGTCGTTGGTGCCCCCTTCGTTATTGGTCAGCGTGTTGCGATGGAAGGCGGTGGCGATCAGATCCCGTGTGGTTGCATGAGGCAGCAAGTCGCCGGCAAGCTGCAGACGAGTGAATTGGTCGAAAGGGAGCGACTCATTGAGCGCCTGCACGACCCAGTCGCGGTACGCCCAGATGGTTCTGGGAGGATCGTCTGCGTAGCCAGCCGAATCGGCATACCTCGCCAAATCCAGCCATCGCCGCGCCTGATGCTCCCCATAGGCTGGCGAGGCAAGCAAGCGATCGATCTGCTTGACCAGCGCATTGGGATCCGCATCGGAAAGGTAGACCTCCAATTCCTCAGCAGTCGGTGGCAATCCAGTCAGATCCAGCGACACCCGTCGCAGCAGCGTGGCTGGATCGGCCTGTGGCGATCCACTGATCCGGTGGTTGGTACGCGCCGCTTCCACCCACCGATCGATCGGGTCATTGGAGGGCAAACCTGTCGAGGCGACTTCGGGCACGGCATGTTGCTTGGGCGACGAGAACGACCAGTGTGCCACCTGTGGGGCTCCAGCCGCAATCCAACCTCTCAGCAATTCGACTTCGTCATCACGGAGTCCGTCTCCAAATGCAGGGGGTGGCATCCGGACATCCGGATCGGTGGAGGTGATGCGATCGATCAGCTGGCTGGCATTCGGATCCCCTGCCACAATCGCCCGCTCTCCGGATGGCAACAGCCCAAGTGCGGACTCGCGCTGATCCAGCCTCAGCCCTGCCTCCACCTTCTCCTCATCCGGTCCGTGACAAGCAAAGCAGCGATTGGAAAGCAGCGAACGCACCGCCTGGCTTTCCGCCGGTGAAAGATCTTGTCCCCGCGCCAGCGACATCGCACCCTGCGTGCACCACCCGATCATCAAAACCCCGATGGCCAACATGCCGACCAGCCGGTTTTTGAAAAAGAGTCGCATTCGATTCTGGTAGCGTTGCATGAGTCGTTGCATCCCGCGCGAAAAATCAACTTCCAAATGAGGCAGTCGGCGGAAAGTGCCGAAAGCCCAGGCTCCCACTGGCAAAGGCTCCTGCTGGGCATCCCCTTGGGATCGACCTGAGCCTTCCAGCGCGGCCACTCCGCATGGAAAAGCAGCATGGTCGGCGGCGGCCCGCACGATCGCCATTCTAATCGTCCGCCGGCGACGCAAAGAAGTCACTGTTTTCGATCCTTTTTGGCCTCAATTTCATTTTTTTCCGATCGCAGGCACGCCCTGATTTTTCCCCGACCGCAAGAAAAATGGAGGATCGTTCCACCAAGCTTGGCGATCCCGTTATGCTAGGGGCGGGAGTGTTCGCAAGGATGCGACCTCCTTCTTTCGTTCCCTCCCTAGGTCGGCGACCAGGACGAACGATCGTCCCCCCCTTGGTCTCGAGGTATCTTACCGCCAGCGTCCGGTGCCGGTTGCCTTTCGATGCAAGACCTGATCGCGGCAGAAAGCGTGGGTTGGATCCAACTCACCCTCACCGCACTCCCTCTTGCCGAAACGCCGCTGGAAGACCTCATTCCATGTTCATCGACACACGGGATCCCTCTCCATCATGTTGCTGCAAGTGCCCCCTGAATCGCCCTACGATTGGCGAGGAAACATCCTGGGCTTTCCGGTGCGCGTGGCCTGGACCTTCTGGGTGATCGCTGCCGCCTGGGGCTACGAGTGGGCTCGAGGACTGGATCGCGCCTACGCGCAAGCCGGGTTCGAGACTCCAGGACTTGCGCTGCTGCTGGCGATCTGGGTCGCGGCGATGCTGGTATCGATCCTGGTACACGAGTTCGGTCATGCCGTTGCCTTCCGATGGTACGGAATCCGATCGCAAGTGGTGCTCTATCACTTTGGCGGTCTGGCCATCCCAGAGGGATTCGGGAGTTGGCGGGGAGCCCGACTGCGTCGGCTCAAGCCCACCGAGGATCTGGTGGTGGCCCTAGCAGGCCCAGCAGCGCAATTGCTGCTGGCATTGGCCGTGGTGGCTGTCGCTGTCGCCTGCGGCTACCGCCCCGATCCCTGGATCGCCAATCTTTGGATGAAGATTGGACTGCCAGTGCCGCAGCGCTGGGTCGTGCCAACCAACGCATCGATCGCCGCCACAATCTCCTTTCTGGTCACCCCCAGCATCTTCTGGGCTCTGGTCAATCTGGCACCGATCCTGCCCCTGGATGGAGGACGAGCTGCCCAGTCGATCATCTCCATCGTCCAAGGTGGCCAAGGATGGTTGGAAGCCAGCTGGCTAAGCGTCGTCGCAGGAGCTCTTCTGGGGATGTGGCAGTTGCAAACTGGCGATCGCTTCCTCGGCATGATGTTTCTGATTCTCGCCTTTTCAAACTTTCAGACGATCCAGACCAGCGGCATGGGCCGACCATGGTAACTCCCGGCCCCAGGAGCCGTTTTCCATGCCCCCCACCTTCGCTCCCCAACCAATGGACGATCGACCGGGAACCGGCATCCTGATTCTTGGTGCTAGCAATGTCCGTCGACATCGATTGCACCTAGTCCGCTGGCTGTCCCGACAACTTCCCTCCCCATGGCATCTGATCCTCGTCGCCGGGCACGGTCGCAGCTATGGTCGACGGAATCGAGTCGTGGGTTGGCGTCTGCCGGCGATCCAGGATGCGGCTTGGGTCGAACCATGGCGGAGACTCTCCGTCGCCAGGCGCTTCGCGCTGGTCTGCGATGTCGGGAACGATCTGATGTACGGAAGCAACGCCGACCAACTCACCGCCTGGGTCCTCGAATCGACTCAGCGGATCGGAGTCTGCGATCAGTTGACACTGGCCGGCCTGCCGATCGAACGAGCAGAAATGCTAGTGCCATGGCAGTTCGAGCTGTTCAAACGATGCTTCTTCCCTGGCTGCGATAGAAAGCTGGATCCTTTGCGATCGGAAGCCAAAGTGTGCGATGAGCAGTTGGCTCAGTGGGCCAAGTCGATGCAGTGGCGATGGGTGCAACCACCCGCGAGGTGGTATGGATGGGATCCCATTCACCTACGACGCGCCGTGCGGCAGGAAGCATGGCGAGAGCTGATGGGACTTCCCGAAGAGAGCGTGCCGACTACTTCGATCGATTCGATCCAAGGCGATCGATCCTTTTTTAAAAAAATTTTTTCAGGCACCACCGCTTCGTTGAATCGACAGTGGAAGGCATGGAATTCGATGGCACTCGAACAGACCTGGGGCGAATGGAAACTCGGTCACACCCAACCGATCTGGAGCTCTTCACAAGGAGATACCATCGCCTACTACTGACTTGAGCTGGACGCTCAAAACCTGTTCCTCACGACTTGCTTCCAATCGCCGTGCAATTGATTTCATCCAATAAAAAACAGGGTCTTGAGCACCCAAGCGAAGCGATTGCATCCGCTTTGATGCGAGTCGATCAGCCATCGGCGACGCACTCCATCGGGCACAGATCACCCAGCGCATGGCAACCAGCGATCTCCGCTTGTCACCTCCACATGCAAACCCCTTCTCGCGCGCGGCACACCACGACTGCGATGCACCTTTTGTGGCAGACCACAAGGGGCCGATGTGGAAATAATGAACGAAAAATGTGGAAAAGATGTTGCTTTATTGGAATGCTTTCGTACAACTTATTCCGATGTTTATGGTGTTGCCGGTGAAATCGGTTGTAACGTCGCTGGATGGATTCCAACGACTAGCAGTCGATCTCATCGGATGAGTTTCGGGGTCCTGATCCGAGACACCACTGAGCTGCTTCAGTGACGGAATGATGGACCTCAAGTTCTCTTTTCGGAGGTTTGGGAAGTGGCCAAGAAGAAAGCTGCGAAGGCTGCCGTCAAGAAGGCGGTGAAGAAGGCTGTGGTCAAGAAGGCTGCCAAGAAGGCCGTCAAGAAGGCCGTCAAGAAGGCTGCCGTGAAGAAGGCCGTCAAGAAGGCCGTCAAGCGTGCGGTCGTCAAGAAGGTCACCAAGACCCCCACCACTTGATCTCTTTAGCCCACTGCGATCGCAGGCGACGGATGACTCTCTGTCACGTCGCAACGGGAACACGAACCGCCGGAGAGGCATTTGCCACTTCGGCGGTTTTTTATTGCTTCAATCCCCAGCCCTCAGTCGGCCATCGCAGCGGTGGACAGATCCTCCCACCGCTCGCATGAAAACATCACCAAGCCCTCCCCTTCGTTGATCCACGCATGAAACTCAAGTCGCTTCCTGAGGACTTTGTCGTCGAGGAACTCACCGATTTCCCATGCCGAGGTGGAGACCACGCCTTTTATCGATTGGAAAAGCGGTCGCTTGGAACTCCCGAAGCGGTAGGCGCCATCGCGGCGCGATGGAACCTCTCGCGAAGACAGATCGCCTACGGAGGACTAAAGGACCGGCACGCACACACGCTGCAGTACCTGACCATTCAGCGAGGCCCGGCACGCGATCTGGAGGAACGTAGCTTTCAGCTTTCCTACCTGGGTCAGGCCGATCGGCCCTACGGACCCAAAGAGATTCTCGGAAATCGATTTCAAATCGTCCTTCGGTCCATCGATGCCAGCAACCAGCAAACCCTGGAATCCAAACTGCAACGATTGTCGGAAGGTTGGATCAACTACTTCGACGATCAACGCTTTGGGTCGCTGGGATTCAGCGGTCAATTCTGCGCTCACCCATGGTGCCTAGGTGACTACCAGCGCGCTCTCTGGCTGGCTTTGGCGGACCCCAATCCCCACGATCGTCCGCGCGAGAAAGAACAGAAGGAAATCCTTCGGAAGCACTGGGGCAATTGGCCGCTCTGCAAAGATCAACTCGATCGCTCTCATCGCCGAAGCATCGTCAGTTACCTATGCGACCATCCAGAAGACTTTCGCAAAGCGGTCGGGCTCTTAAGGATCGACCTGCGCGGCCTTTACCTCTCCGCCTTTCAAAGCTGGATCTGGAATCGCTGGGCCAGCGGGTTGATCGAACAGTCGGTGCCACCCGCGCAGCGCGAAGCTCGCGACAGCCGCTGCGGTCCCCTGTGGCATCCCATCTGGCAATCGAAAATGGAATCGGCCAACTCGAGTCTCCAGTGGCTACAGCAACTCCTCCTTCCACTCCCTAGCGCCCGACAGCATCACTGGCCAGAAGGAACCGAAGCGACGCTGCAACAGGTCCTTCAGCCCCTGGGTTTGGAAATGCGGCAACTGCGAGTCAAGTTTCCACGCGATTCTTTTTTCTCCAAAGGAGACCGTGCGGTCTGGATCGTTCCCGGCCAACTGGAGTACCGATTCTTTCGATCGGATGTCGGCAGACGGGACACCCCCTCTTTTCCACCGGAAAGCCCAACGGATCCGCCACCAAAGGCTCAGCAACCCATCGACCCAGCGCCGACCAACCCGGCCCACATCAAGCCCTCTCGCCGCGTCGACCTGCAACTGGGTTTCACCCTCGCCAGGGGCTGCTATGCGACCATGCTGGTCAAACAACTGGATGGCGTTGCGGTAGACTTGGCGGAAGACCAAAATACAGACGAAAGAAGTCCGCTGGACTAGAGGCACCCATCCCCAGGTGAGATCCCTTGCAGGACCAACCCGATGCGGCAATCCCTCGACCTCCTGCGGCTACCCGCCATCGGCTTGCCAGTGAATCTGCCCTCGCCCTTAGCCCGGCCTGGGGACTTGCAGAGCCTCTTGCCGACGTAGGCTAGAACAGGCACACTGGCCTGCCTGCAAGAACAAGCAACATCTGGAGGAAGCAGCGATGGATTTTCAGCTCGATCGATGGATCCCAGCCACTTGGCTTCTGGCCCTGATGCTGAGCCCACAGGTTGCGTTAGCAAACCCTTGGGTGGAAGGTGATCCGCCCTCAGGACTGCCCGCGGTTGTGCATCCTGCCGACAACCCAGCCACTCCCGAAAAAATCGAACTCGGAAAACAGCTCTACTTCGATCCCCGACTTTCCTCCGACAGCACCATCAGCTGCGCCAGTTGCCACGATCCAAGAAAAGGCTGGTCCAACGGCGAAGCCACTGCGGCAGGAGTCGGTGGCCAGCGAGGCGGCCGAAGTGCTCCCAGCATTCTCAACAGCGCCTACGCAAAGTTTCAGTTCTGGGATGGCCGTGCCGCAACGCTGGAACAGCAGGCCCTGGGGCCGATCGCCAATCCGATCGAGATGAACTTACCGCACGATCAAATGGTAGCCCGGCTCAATGCAATCGAAGGCTACCGCACCCAGTTCCAAAAAGTCTTCGGCAGCGATGCCACCCCCGAGGCCGTCGCCAAAGCGATCGCGGCATTCGAGCGAACGGTTCTCTCCGGCAATGCCCCCTTCGATCGCTTCAAGGCGGGCGACTCATCGGCACTCTCCGCCTCGGCTCAGGCCGGTCGAGCCCTCTTTTTTGGAAAAGCGAATTGCTCCAGCTGCCATTCCGGCCCCAGTTTCACCGATGGAGCTTTCCACAACGTCGGAGTCGGTATGGCGGTCGATTCTCCGGATGCCGGACGGCAAGCTCACAGCAAACTGGCAGGCGACCTGGGTGCCTTCAAAACTCCGACGCTCCGAGATATCGCTCGGTCCGCTCCCTACATGCACGACGGTTCCCTGGCGTCCCTGGAGGAGGTGGTCGATTATTACGATCGGGGAGGAACCCCCAACAAGTACCTCGATGAAGAAATTTTCCCGCTGAAACTGTCGGCCGAAGAGAAAGCAGCGCTGGTAACCTTCCTGAAAGAAGGACTAGCCAGCGACCACTACCCCGAGATCCTTCCGCCGCAGTTGCCCCAGTAGCTCCCCGTCATCTCGGCATAATCGAACGCGTGCGTTATTCTGAGGAAACAAGAAACCGTTTTGAAACCATTTCAACAGGTCCCTCGATAGGAGATTCGATCCGTGAGAAGATTGTTTGCTGCCATGGTCGCCATCAGTTGGTCGACCAGCCTTCTGCCAGCTCAGGATGCCGCACCGCAGGATGCTGCCGCCAAACCGGCGGAAGAAGCCAAACCAGCCGAGGAAGCAAAGCCACAGGAAGAAGCCAAGCCGGCTGAAACACCTGCTGCTGCAACACCTGCACCCCAAGCGCCCGCTGCCGAAGCCCCCAAAGGACCGGCGATGAGCGTTCTAGTGGACGGGCTGGACAACCCAAGCGGGATTGCCGTCCAGCCAGAGACTGGAATCGTCTTCGTCTCCGATAGCGGCGCCGGACGGATCGTTCGAATCGTCAACGGTGCCCCAGAACCGGTGGTGATCGAATTCAAGACCGACATCTATGGGAAAGGCCCAGAATACAACATCGGCCCCTTGGGGCTCGCCTTCCTCGACAAGAACACCCTGGTGGTCGGTGGTGGTGACCTGCCCGACGGCGAAGAACTGCTGCGGGTTTTCGATCTGACCGACATGAAGGAACCGCTCAAAGCCGAAGCCGCCAAAGCCAGCTTCAAATTGGCAGCCGAAGGGGAGATCAAGGGAGAAGGAAACTTCTATGCCCTAACCGTCGCCGACAATGCGGTCTTCGTCAGCTGCAATGGCGACGATACCAAGGGATGGGTCTCGCGAGCCGCTTTGGATGGCAACAATGTCACCGGCTATGAGCGATATTTGGCGACCAAGGAAGCGACCGAAGTCGACGCACCGGTCGGAATCACCACCAGCCCACGTGGCGAACTGGTGGTCGGACAGATGGGGGAAATCAATGTCCCCAACGATAGCCTACTGACCTTCTACGATCCGAAGACGAAGGAAAAGCTTCTGAATCTGAAGACCGAACTGCATGACATCACCTCCCTAGCCTACAGCCCACGCGGTCAACTCTACGCCCTCGACTTCGCCTGGGCCGACACCACCCAAGGCGGGCTCTTCCAATTGCTCAAGGATGACGCCAAGGGAGTTCGAACCAAGAAGATCGTGTCGCTCGACAAGCCAACGGCCATGGCCTTCGGTCCCGATGGATCGCTCTACGTGACCGTCATCGGACCCGAAGCGAAAAAGGGACAGCTGCTCAAGATCAATCCCGGTCTCTGATCTGCGTCTGCTGGTAGAGATCGATCGGACGTTATCGGAAAGGGCCACAGCTTCCAAGCTGCGGCCCTTTTTTTATTCGGGTAAATCAAAGGGGTCAGGCCTCTTTGATCTTCTTCAGACACTTGCGAGCGGATCAAGAATTTTTTGGAGTGATAGGATGTTTCGGGCTACTCTCAACACATCCACTTTTCAGAACATCACTCAGATAGTTCGAATCCTACAGCCTCCACGGGCGTGGATCGGTACCAGACTGTGACATTCAAAACCCTCAGTGTTTTGGCGACCCAGCGCGACCCAGCGCGACTCGAAAAACGACTCGATTTTCGGTGCGCGACGCGAAATACAAGCGCCGCACGACGCCATGCACCGAGCTGCATGGGCGCTACAGAACTCCAATGCAATTGGCCAGAAATGCGAAAAACCCTGGGAAAACCAGGGTTTTGCAGCGGAGAGGACAGGAACCGAACTTTTTGATGTTTTCCCAATGTTTTTGAAAGTTCGAAAGGGACCGAACGGATGCTTTCGCAAACAACTA